>Ga0172380_10001451_pt1 | contig 40617 bp, 32 predicted proteins | sample Leawe162metaG_FD_119747 | JGI IMG/M metagenome (GOLD analysis project Ga0172380, IMG submission 119747) | Leachate microbial communities from a municipal landfill in Southern Ontario, Canada - Leachate well 162 metaG | ecosystem: Engineered > Solid waste > Landfill > Unclassified | place...
AATAACGATATTTTTGTGACATAGTTGCTGCTCTGATCTCCGTCATGGGAATTCAGGAGACAGGAGACAGAATTCAGAATGGTTGATTTTATTACGTTTTATTCTGGCTCCTGATTTCTGGCTTCTGAATTCTCTGGAAACAAGTTGCGGTGACCATGAGGATATCAATTTAATTTCAACTCCTTACCACAACTCATCAAGTTGAATTATTCAATAAAAACAAATTTGCGATCCCTCCCAAAAAAATTATATGATATCCTGGGGGGACGGGCTTGCCGTCATGTTATCCTGGCAAGCATTTTGCATTTACACCATTTACCGTGATAGACTCCTCGTCGGGGATGCCTGTTGTGATAAAAATTCCGATTCCTGCGACTTCACCATTCCGACAATGCACCCATGAAAAAAGGCCGGCCACAATGCCTGACACTGATACAACCCCGAAAGAACTTCTCGACGAAATAACCAGGCTGAAATCGCACATTGCGCAATTGGAGCGGAAAACACCCGCGGATCAGGATGACCAGGCCGACTGGCCGAGAAAATATCGTTTCTTTGAATCCTTTATCAACGAGCTGGTTGAACCCCTGATTGTCATTGATACAAATTATAAGGTCAAATACGCCAATAAAGCCGCCTATCAAATCTCCGGCGAGTCGTTTTTCGACAAGGAAGGGGATATTCCCTGCCATAAGCTTCTTTTCAACTCTGACAGAAAATGCGCTGAGAGGGGCCAAAACTGCCTGCTGGAGAAAGTTATTCAGGATGGCCGGCACGCCACCATCGATTACACCATTCCGCTGGCAAACGGCCAAGAAATTATCTACGAGATTCTCGGCTCACCCATCTGCGGGCCTGACGGAAACCTGGTCGGCATTGTTTCAACCATCCGGGATGTGACCCAGCAACGATATGAACAGAAAATGCTGGAAAACGACCATGATTTTCTTGAGATGCGAGTCCAGGAAAAAATGAGTGAGCTGATCGACCTGAACCAGGCTCTGCGTCAGGAGATTAAACAGCGCCAGGAAACAGAACAGAAACTGCGCTGGGCCAAGGAACAGGCGGAACTGCTCTACCAGCTCTCACCCTGTGCCATTTTCACTGTTGATTCAGATCGCTATGTCACCTCATGGAACAAGAAGACCGAGGAGATCACCGGGTACTCCCATGATGATATCAAGGGCAGGAAATGCTTCATCTTCTGCTCGCAGCCGTGCATGCTGCTCTCTGACGAGATAGAAAAGCCCATCATCAGACATGAATGCACCTTGCGCACCAAGGATGGCCGCAAACTCTACATATTGAAAAGTTCTGACTTCCTGCGCGACCCCAACGGCAAAGTCATCGGCGGCATCGAATCCTTTGAAGACATCACCCAGCTTAAACAAATGGACATGATGCTGCGCACCGAGCGAGATAAAATTCAGGGAATGATTGCGGCAACCAAACAGGGACTGCATATTCTTAACTCAAACTATGAAATCGAGTTTCAGAATGATGTCCTGAAAAATATTTTCGGGGACCAGATCGGCGCGAAATGCTATCACGTTTACAAACAGCGAGATGAGCCCTGCCCCAACTGCCGCATGCACAATGTCATCAAAAACAACCAGATAGAGCATGCCGATGACATCACCTTCCAGGGCCGGCATTACAGCCAGAGTTACGCCCCTTTCAAGGACACGGACGGGCAGACAAAATGTCTGGTGCTCCTGCGCGATATCACCGTAGAAAAGGCAAACAGGGTGAAAACTCTCCGCACAGCCCAGCTTGCTTCCATCGGAGAGCTTGCCGCCGGCGTTGCCCATGAAATCAACAATCCCATCAACGGAATCATTAATTATGCCCAGCTCATCATGGATGATACGGTGCCCACCGATCCGAGAAATATTCTGCTGGCCCGCCTGATCAGTGAAGGGGAACGGGTAGCGGATATTGTCAGTAAATTGCTCGCCTTCGCCCGGCAAAGAGAAGATGAAAAGGAAGCTTACGGAAAAATTGACATCAAAAATGTCCTGGAGGATTCCTTCTCTCTGTTTGAACATCAATTCCTCAAGGATGGCATCATTACCCGCATCCATTTCCCGGAAGGCATTCCTGGACTGCGTATACACCCCCACCAGCTCCAGCAGGTCTTTGTCAACCTGCTCAGTAATGCCCGACATGCCTTGAATGGCCGTTACAAAGGGGCAAACCCCAACAAAATTCTTGAAATCAAAACCTCCCAGGTGCAGACAGAGAAAGGCAGCCTGGTGAAAATTACCTTTACTGATCATGGAACCGGCATTGACAAGGAAATAATCAATATGGTTTTCAATCCCTTTTTCTCCACCAAAAAACCAGGGGAAGGGACGGGTTTGGGACTCAGTATCAGTCAGAGCATCATACAGAGTTTTCAGGGCCAGATTTCGCTGGAAAGTGAGGCTGGGGAGTATACCCGGGTTACCATTGAACTCCCGGTCCAGATGGAATGATTATTGCCAAGCCAAGTAACAAGAGGACAAAAAAATGCAACCCCCCTCAGTGAACAATGACGATAAAACGTTTTCCAGGACGGATGAGAATGCCTTCTGGGTCTCCCTGAACAAACAGTACCAATTTCTCTCATCCATAATTGATGAAGTTGTGGATCCCATCATAGTCATCGGCACTGACTTCAGAGTAAAATTTGCCAACCGGGCGGCCTGTAACTTTGCCAGGGACAACGCCTGTATTCACGCAACTGAACCCTTCTGCTACAAACTGATTTTTGACTCGGACATTCCCTGTAATAAAGCAGGTAGAGACTGTCCGCTGATCATGGTCCTTGAGAGCGACTCAACGGCCATCATAGAAATTGAACACATCCGGGCCAATGGCATCAAACGGTTTTTCGAAGTACAGGCTTCGCCGCTCACTAACAAGGATGGTGAGCTCCTGGGTGTTGTTGAATCATTCCGTGATGTCACGGAGAGAAACAAATATGCTGACATGCTGGAGAAAGGTCACGAGGAACTGGAACAGCGTGTTTTTGAGCGAACGGAAGAGTTGTTGAAAAGCAACGAAATTCTTGCCGAGCAGATTACCCGCCGCCAGCAAATTGAAAGAATTCTCCGGGGCGAAAGGGACAAATTCCACTGTATGCTGATGGCCATGAAGCAGGGAATGCACATCCTCAGCGCTGACTACACCATAGAGTTTCAAAATGATGTGGTTCTTTCCCTGCTTGGCGATGCAATCGGCCGCCATTGCTATGATGTTTATAAACAGCGTTCCCAGCCCTGTGATCCGTGCATGATGGCTGAAGCCATCAAAACCGGCCAGGTGCAACGGGCGGAGGAGCTGATGAGCAATAGACGTTATTTCAGCCAGACCTACTCCCCTTTTAAAGACATTGACGGCAAGACGAAGTGCCTTATCCTGCTCAACGATATAACCGAAGAAAAGGCTTATGCGGCCAAAAAAATCCGGACCAGTCAACTCGCCTCCATCGGTGAGCTGGCAGCCGGAGTAGCTCACGAAATAAACAATCCCATCAATGGCATCATAAATTATGCCCAGATTCTTCTGGACGACATTGGGACCCAGGAGCCGATTTCCGCAATACTTAAACGCGTGATCAGTGAGGGCGAGAGAATTGCCGATATCGTCAGCAAACTCCTTTCCTTTGCCCGCCAGGGTGACGATGACAGCCGGGCATTTACGGAAACCAATGTTCCGGAGGTTTTGGAAAATTCGCTTGCCCTGGTGCGGCATCAGTTGATAAAAGACGGCATAATTATTGCTGTGCATACCCAACCAGATGTTCCCAATGTTTGGGTGCATCCTCAACAGCTTGAACAGGTCTTTATCAACCTGCTCAGCAATGCGCGATATGCATTAAACGAAAAATTCAAAGGAAAGGACAAAAACAAACGGCTCGATCTGCAAATCAGCACTTTTGAAGCAGGGAAGACCTATGTCCGAACGTCGATCAAAGATTACGGCGTTGGCATTCCTGCCGGGATCATCGACTTTGTCTGCAATACCTTTTTCTCCACCAAGAAATCAGGAGAAGGAACCGGGCTGGGGCTCAGTATCAGCCAGGGGTTGGTAAAAAAATTCAACGGATTTTTACATATCGAAAGCGAACCTGGGCAGTATACCAACATCACGGTAGATCTGCCCGCTCACACAGGTGGTCAACATGATGGACAGCATTGACAGAATCGGTATGGAAGAAGTGACGAAAAAAAACAGCGCCATCTTAATTGTTGATGATGAAGAAAGTCTACGCCTGACCTTCAAGATGTTTCTCAGCAGAGAGGGTTATGGCCCGGTATCGGTTGCCACTTCCTATGATGAGGCCCTGGACCTGATTGAAAAACAGCAGTTTGATCTCATCATCAGCGATATTGTCATGGAAGGTTCTTCAGGCATTGATCTGCTGCGCCGCGTAAAGGAAATCGGCAGGAAATGCCCGGTAGTCATGGTCACGGGCTATCCGAACATCAATTCAGCAGCCGAAGCGGTTCGCTTGGGCGCCTTCGACTATCTGGCCAAGCCAGTGAAAAAAGACAATCTCCTGCGGACGGCACGCATGGCCCTCCAGCAGTTTGCCCTGCACAAGGAAAATGAGCAGCTTATTCTGGAAAAGGAGCGATACCAGCAGTACCTGGAAACCGTTTTCCGTAGTATCAAAGACCTCGTTGTTACTGTTGATGCGGAAATGATGATCATCGACATGAACAAAGAGGCCCGTAAGTGGCTTCAGAAAATCAGCCCTGCCACTGACCCCAAGGGCAGAATTGACGAACTGCCTTTTTTTGCTGAAATTTTCGGTTTTGACGCCCAGACAGTGCTGAAAAATGAGCTTGAAGTTCCTGAACACCGGATGGAATTTGAATTTGAAGGACATGATGTCACTATTTTCAGAGTGAGCGCAGCCCCCCTGCTCACCTCGGACGGCCATTTTCTCGGGGTGGTACTGGTTGCCCGTGACGTAAGCCGTCTCGAGGCGCTTGAGCAACGGGAGAAGCGAAACGGCCTGCACCGATTGATCGGCAACAGCAGGGCCATGCAGACTGTCTATACCCTTGTCGAAAATGTGGGCAAGGTTGACACCACCGTGTTGATTACCGGAGAAAGCGGCACAGGCAAGGAACTTGTGGCGGAAGCCCTCCATGCCGAAAGCCACAGAAGAGACATGCCGCTCATTAAGGTTGATTGTACGGCAATCCCGGAAAACCTGCTGGAAAGCGAACTGTTTGGCCACAAGAAAGGGTCTTTTACCGGGGCGGATCGCGACCGTAAAGGGCGCATTCTATCGGCGGACGGCGGCACCCTTTTTCTGGATGAAATCGGGGATATTTCGTCCATGATGCAGTTGCGCCTGCTGCGTTTTCTGCAGGAACGCACCTTTTATCCCGTTGGCGAAGACCAGCCCATGAAGGTTGATGTCAGGGTTATTGCGGCAACCAACGCTGACCTGAAGTCCCAGGTCATGTCAGGAAAATTCCGGGAGGATCTTTATTATCGGCTTAAAGTTGTCGATATTATCCTCCCCCCCCTGCGTGAACGCTATGACGACATTCCTCTTCTGGTTAAAAAATTCATCGATCGTTTCAGCAAAAGACTGGACAAGCCGATTAATGGTATCTCAGACCAGGCATTGGGACAGCTTGTCAAACACAAATGGCCTGGCAATGTAAGAGAACTGGAACATATTATCGAACGCGCCTGCGTTCTCTGCTCCGGGGCAACTATCACCCTGTCCAATCTGCCCCTTGAGCTCCAGAATCAGGAGAGTGCGGAAATAGCTGAAATCGACGCCTTGTCCAGTTTACATGCCAAAGACGCAGAATGGTCAGACAACGAAGGAGAACGTATTTTAAATACATTGCGCCTGACTTACGGCAACAAAGCCCAGGCAGCCCGCATTCTCGGCATTGACCGCAGCACCCTGTACAGAAAAATAAGGCAGTTTGACATCGATCTTTCACAGCTCGAACTGAGTGCGTAAAACACCGGGGTAACCACCGCAAACAGCGGTGGTTACCCAGACACAAAACACTTTCGCCGCATCTTCAACTGCTTTCCCTGCAATGATTGCGCAATAAAAATTTTCCGGACCAACCCATCGGCGACACGACAGAGTCTTCTGCATCACAGAATGCGGCATGCCACTCATATAAGATGTCGAATATCTCATCGCAGTTTTTTGCTCCCACTTATCTATTCAAAATATCAGCACAAAATGTACAATAAAGCTTAATCTGCAGCTCAGCGAACATGTTTCCTCCTAGCCCCTGTGCTTTTTCATGGGCTTATTCTTTTTCGCAATAAGGCCCAAAGCTTGCAATTAGCAAAATATAGGATAATATTTCGAAATAATGATTTATTTTTCTCCGGGGGGGATTTAATGAATTTCAGTTTTCGCAACTTTCTGATTCTTATTCTGGTGGCAATAGCTGTGCTTATCGCTGTAGATTTCTGGAAGGCGGAAAAAAAACTTCCAGAAGTTGATTATTCCACTTTCATGGCCCAGTTGAATGATAAGGAGATCACAAAGGTAACCATAGAAGGAGGAATAATTACCGCAACAGATAAATTTGATCGGCAATATCAGACCTTTGCGCCTGATGTCAAAACCGTTCTGGAAAAACTTGAAAAACAGAACATTACTATTACCACACATCCGCTCAAGGGAACATCCTCCTTACTTTTTTCACCGTTGCTGTTGATCATTGTGTTGGGCGGCTGGATGTATTTCCTCATGCGGCAGCAAAAAGGCAGCGGGTTTGCCAAAAATAGCACGTTGATCACTCCGGCTAAAAAACTCAATATCACCTTTGAGGATGTGGCAGGTATTCCCGAAGCCAAGGAAGAGCTTGTGGAAACCGTTGAATTCCTCAAAAATTCCGGCAAATTCACCAAGCTGGGAGGACATATTCCCAAAGGGGTGCTCCTCCAGGGCCCACCTGGGACAGGCAAGACACTGCTGGCTAAGGCTATTGCCGGTGAAGCGGGTGTGCCATTCTACAGTATGAGCGGGTCGGATTTCGTGGAAATGTTCGTTGGCGTCGGCGCGTCAAGGGTGCGTAATCTTTTTGACCAGGCCAAAAAAAGCGCGCCCTGTATTATTTTCATCGATGAAATTGATGCAGTGGGAAGAAGCAGAGGAGCTGCAGGCGCGCAAGGTGGGCAGGACGAAAGGGAGCAGACCCTGAATGCCCTGCTGGTCGAAATGGATGGTTTCAAATCAGGGGAAACCGTTATCATAGTTGCCGCAACCAATCGCCCTGATGTACTTGATCCCGCCCTTCTGCGTCCAGGGCGTTTTGATCGACAGGTCAATATTTTACCCCCCGACGTGAAAGGAAGAGAAAAGATTCTCGCGGTGCATGCCAAGAAGCTCATCATGGGCAAAGATGTTGCGCTGTTTAAAGTTGCCAAAAGCACCCCGGGTTTTACCGGCGCAGAGCTGGCCAACCTCATGAATGAATCTGCTTTGATGGCGGCCCGCAAAAACAAGAATTTTATCGAAACCATTGATATTGAAGAGGCTAAGGACCGAATTCTCATGGGGGCTGAACGCAAAGGAATGGTTATCACCGAACAGGAAAGGAAGGTGACGGCCTACCATGAGGCCGGACATGCTATTGTTGCAGAATTGCTTCCCGATGCCGACCCGGTCCATAAAATAACCATTATCCCGCGAGGAAGGGCAATGGGCGTGACGCAGCAGATTCCATTGGACGACCGACACTCCTATTCGCGGGAGTACCTGAGATCCAGAATAATGACCCTGCTGGGTGGCAGGACAGCGGAAGAAATTATCTTTAACCAATTTACCACCGGGGCCAGCAGTGATCTTCAATCCGCAACAGAAATTGCCACCAAGATGATTTGCGAGTGGGGTATGAGTGATCTGCTTGGACCCCGCGCTTATGTTGTGGCTGACCAGAGTTTTCTCCAGACCGGCACGGTTAAACGCTCTTACAGTGAAGAGACCGCACGGGCCATTGATATGGAAATCAACAAAATCATAGAAGATTGCTACCAGGAAACCATGATTATTCTTGAAGGCAAAATTGGTTTTCTCCACAAACTTGCCGAGACACTGCTTTTGTCAGAAACTATTGATGCAGAAGAAGTTAATATCATTCTAAAATCAAATGAGATCAGCAGGCAGAATGAAGAAATGTTGCGCGGCAGACAACAGCGAACACTTCCAACATAGTGCCACACATATGTAGCTACACATGTGTGGCACGCAACACTTTCTGCCACACATGTATGTAGCATTTCCCCTCCCATATTGAACAGCTATTCATTTTTTTTATTTTTCTCCTTCATCCCGCCCCATTCCATTTTACCCGACAATAACCTCGCATCATCTTGGCACCATTTATGCTAAAGGGTTATTCCAAGCAGTATTGCAGGCGTAAGCCACATTCAAAATTCGGGGGCGATTTTTTCAAGAGCCTGACTTTTTCATTCATTCTCAAAAGGAGAAAGGAAATGGGTTTGAAAACAGGAAAACAAGTTGGCCTAGCTGCATTAATCGCTATGGCAGTACCATTGGGATTGCCATTTAGTGCTAATGGAGAGGTCTTTGAGCTAAGCAGCCTTGCTAACCTATATGAAGGGGTCAGCTTTGATCATGACATGCATATTGAGGCAGTTGCAAACGATTGCTCTTTATGCCACCACCACACAGCAGGTACTCCACCTAAAGATCCGACGTGCATCCCTTGCCACAAAAACAGCCCCGAAGCTGATTCACCGGCATGCAGCAGTTGTCATCTTATGGAACCGTTCTCCTCTGCCAATCTGGCAATAAGCGAAAAAAATCCACTTCTTCATCACAAAGTGAAACCAGGACTCAAAGCTGCTTTTCACCAGAACTGCATGGGTTGTCACCAAGAATCTGGAGGACCAGTTGGTTGCCAGGATTGTCACGCCATGACCGAAAAGGGTGAAAAATTTTACAACACGGGACAATACGCGCCAAAACCGCGCAAGGATACTGGTCATCATTAATAAAGTGAAATTGAGACGAATCCATAGGTGAAAATATGAAAAAAATGAACAGGAGAAATTTTATCAAGGGTAGTCTGGCAGGAGGAATCGCTACTGCCGCTGCCGCCGGTAAAGCCAAAAAAGCTTCAGCTGCCGGTGGTGATTTTGGTGGCTATCCGGACAGCATGGGAGTTCTGGTGGATTTGACCAAATGTGTCGGGTGCCGCACATGTGAAGCAGCATGCAACAAGGAACAAGGCCTGCCCGAACCAGATAAACCATTTGATGACTTAAGCGTGTTTGATGAACATCGCCACGGGGGCCTACCCCGCCGTACGACTGAAAAGGCTTACACTGTGGTAAACCGCTACAATGTTGAAGGACGTGAACACCCTCTTTTTAGAAAATTTCAATGTAATCACTGCAATGAACCTGCTTGCCTGACCTCCTGTTTTGTTAATGCCTATACAAAAACTCCTGAAGGGGCGGTTATTTACAACCCCAAAGTATGTGTCGGTTGCCGTACCTGCATGATTGCCTGCCCTTTTTATGTTCCCGCCTACAGTTATTCCAGCGCCATCAACCCGGTTGTTAAGAAATGCATCATGTGCTATGACACCCGCCTTAAATTCGGGCGCCCCCCAGCATGCGTTGAATCCTGCCCGCAAGGGGTCATGACCTTCGGTAAACGTAAAGACCTCATAGCTCTTGCCCATGAAAAAATTGGAGGGAACCCGGGGAAATACGTTGAGCACCTGTATGGTGAACGTGAAGTAGGCGGCACATCGTGGATGTATCTCTCTGATGTGCCATTTGATAAAATCGGCTTTGACATGCACCTCGGCAAGGAACCAATTATCAGCTACGTCAAGGATTTTCTTGCCATTGTCCCGATGGTTCTCTGTATCTGGCCCGCATTGTTCACCGGCTTTCATCTCCTGTCCACCAGGAAGCAGGCAAATAAAGAAGAGTCGCCCAAGGCGTAACAGGAGGAAAAAATGAAAAAATTAATAGCTGAAGGCTTCCAGCCCATCGATACGCTCATAAAACCAAACACCAACAATCCTTGGTCATGGAAAGACAAACTGTTTCTCGGATTAACTCCGCAGGAATACATGAAGCAACTTTTCCGAAATCCTTTCAACTGGATACTTGCCATCATTTATGCAGTCGGCATTCCTATACTTGTTGGACGTTTCATTTTCGGCCTCGGCTGGGCTACACACAGTTCCTATGATTATCCATGGGGGCTCTTTCTGGGCTGGGGTCTGTTTGTTATGGTTCCCTTATCAGCATCCGGATTTATGATGGGAACCACGGTAGAACTTTTCGGCAGAAAGGATTTCAAACCAATTGAGCGTCTCGGCCTGTTAAACGGACTGCTTGGCTACTTTTTTGCGGTAGTATTTCTTGAGGTCGACCTCGGGCAGCCCTGGCGCCTTGTTTACCCAATGTTTGTCTCACTCGGGCCAGCAGCCGTCCTCTTCCTGGTAGCCTGGCATGTTGCCACCTATCTTTCGGTGCAGATTGCTGAATTGGTGCCTGCTACCAGCGAGTTAATGGGATGGGTGAAACCGAAAAAATTCATCAAAAGTATCGTTTTGGGACTGACCATTGCTGGAATCATTCTTTCCACCCTGCATCAGGGAGCTTTGGGTGCACTCTTTACCTACGCGCCCGGCAAGGTTCATCCCCTCTGGTTTTCGGCGGCCTTCCAATGGTTTCACTTTTTCTGCTCTTCCATATTCGGCGGCCTATCCATGCTGATTGTGGTCAGCACCCTCAGCAAATGGTTCCTGCAATGGCGATGCGATGCTAATTTTTCCAAGAATCTCGACCGGATTACCCTGGGGATAGCCAAGGGTTGTTCTATGGCCCTCATCACCTACCTTGTCATCAAATTGGTTGCGCTTGCCCATGATAATGAGTGGGGATATCTCCTTACAGGCTGGGGACAATTGTATATTTTTGAAATGACAGCGTGTGTCATCCTGCCCCTGGTCTTGTTTACCATGGCCATCCGCACGAACAGGGCCGGACTTGCACGTTTCGCCGCCTTTATCGCAGTATTCGGCATTGCGTTAAACAGATTAAATACAGTCCTGATAACCTTTAACTGGCAGCTTTATCAGGAGATTCCCCACTGGCGCGAGTTTGTTATCGCAATAACCGTTTATGCCACCTACATTGTGGTTTACCGGGCCGTACTGTATCGTTTGCCCATTCTTTATACGTGGCAGGGGGATTCCAAATAAACCCCGTTCCCTCATACCGTTAATTATTAAAGGCAGGGGAGGCCAAAATCTCCCCTGCCATCTCAAGGCTGCCAATGACACTTCCTCTCAAATCAACGATATACACTATTTACCTTGCGGTCTTCGCCGCCTTGGTAATCTTGCTCAGCCAGGGAGTCCGTCAATACCAGCTCTATAACGAACATGAAGCCATTATCTCACGGACCGAAAGTCTCATTTTTCAATTTTCCATCATCCGCGAACATGTGTCCGAGGCCCTTCTGGATGGTCAGCAATCGAAACTATCCGGTATTTCAACGGAAATGGAAAAACTTAACAGCAATCTGACGTCCATTCTAAGCGAAAAAAACATCGGAGATGAATACAAACTGCCTTTTTTGAACAGTATTGATCTGCCCGGCATCATCCTCCTGCTGCGAAAAATTGAATCAGGCGGAGGAGAAATGGAAAACAAACGCAACCTAAACAGTGAAATGCGCACCCTGGGAGAAAGACTTATCCTCTTCGACCGGGTACTGGTAAATCACTCCAAAAAGAAGTTGCTGGGGTTTCAGAATATTATCATCGGTTCATCTACCTTTGTCGTCTTTTTGCTGGTGACAGTGCTGACCCTTTTTCATCGTCAACTGATCGTACCTTTGCTGCAACTTGTCAGCAAAAGTAGTGAAGCGGCTTCGGGCTTGAACACCAGTATTGATGTAAACAGTCCATCCAAAGAATTAACCAGCCTGACCGTTACCATAGCCAGCCTGCTGGAACAACGCAGTGATTTACAGATGCAACTGCAAAACTATCGTCAAACCATTTTCGAACTTGTCACTTCTCTGAAAGGATTTTTCGCTGTAATTTCCCGTGATGGCAAAATTATTGATATCAGTAGTAATATTGCCGAAAAATCAGGCTTCACCCCTGCAGAATTGATTGGACGGCAATGGCGTGATTTTTTCATTATGCCGCCCAATCAAGCTGACTCCGAATTTTCCGACGCCCAATTGCTTGCCCCCCCCGCAAGCACATGCCAAACTTTCCAGATGTCACTGGCGACAAAAGAGCAAAGGCCTTCTCCTCACATTCATTGTAGCTTCATCAAATATCCCGAGGAGGGAAACAGTGAATCGTATCAAATACTTTGCCTGGGGATTGATCTTTCTGAAGAGCAGACAAAAATAGATGAACTGAAACAAGGACTTGCTGCCGAAATAAATAAAAAGGCGGAGATGGTTCGTGTTTCACACCTGGCCATACTTGGAGAGCTGTCCACAGGAGTTGCCCATGAAGTCAGCAATCTCAGCAACGGGATCATTAATTATGCCCAGGTCCTGGCTGATGCCGCTTGTGATCCTGACTTTGAAGTTGAACGGGACAAACTTTTCAAGAAAATTATTGTGGAGGGAGAAAAAATAGCAGGACTTGCCAAAAATCTGCTTGCCTATGGGCAGGATGATGCGCAATCAAAAGAACTGGCACCGATTGAAGATGTTTTGCAGAATTCACTCAACCTCATGAGCCACTATTTCAGAATCGACGGGGCCACAGTTGAAACAAATTTCAATTCCCCCATGCCTTACAGAACCAACGGGCGCCAGATGCAGCAGGTTTTTCTCAATATACTTAACAATGCCCGGCGAGCACTCAACGAGCGCTATCCGCAAAAGGATGAAAATAAGCTAATCAAGATCAGCACCAATGAAATTGAAAAAAACGGGAAAAAGATGATCCGCCTGATCTTTACCGATTTTGGCATCGGCATATCGGCTGAGAATTTAAAAAAGGTTTTTGAACCTTCGTTTTCAACAAAATCGACATCAGAGGGAATTGGCATGGGGCTAACAGTGAGCCGCGAACTTATTGCCCAACACCATGGCGAAATCTATCTGGAAAGCCAGCTAAATGACCACACAACCGTGACGGTAGAGCTGCCGGTTAGTTAACTACGATAAATGAGTTCGGTGCCGCACCGAGTTCTATCCAGCCAGCCACTTTATTTGACGAAAGGTCAATCACAGCAACTCCCCCCTTCTGCTCATCTCCAACATAAAGCCACTGACGAGCGAGGGAGACATCCATCTCAAATGGCATTCCCCCTACCTGGATACCCCGGGAGGCATTGAGCTGACCGGGCTTCAGCATTGAAACATTACCTGATCCGTAGTTCGAGATATAAATATGACTGTTGCCGAAAACAAGCCTCCTCGGTTTGATGCCCACATTAACCCGAAACTTGTTACTGCCCCCGGGAAGTTCAAAAACCGATACGGAATTACTGGAACTTTCTGCCACATAGAGATAATTATCCCGCTCCAGCAGACCATCTGGTGTTCCACCTGTATCAACCGTATTGACGATCGTCAAAGAAGTAGCATCCAGGAAATATATCTTCTGGGCATATGCACAGGAAATCGCAAGAAGATTCTGCTCCTCAAGGTAGAGCATATATTTGGGCCGTGAACCAATGCGGATCTGCCCGTCAACAGTACCGGTTTGCAAATCGAGCCGGAGCAGATTATTGCCCATTTCATCAAGCAGAAAGGCTTTTTTCCCATCCGCACTAACCGTCATATAGGTTGATTTTACCGAAAGAGGTATCCTGATTTGATCGATCAGTCGATTGGAGGTCAGCTCAAAAATCTTCACGGCAGAGTCCTTGGGGGTAAGAACGAAGAGTCGATTTCCTACCAAGTTTGCAACCAAGGTGGTCGGGTTACCGCTGATACCCACGGACCCGCATACCATGTTCAAATCAGTTCTGACAATGTAAATGGTATCAAGTGCCGGACAGGAGACATAGGCCAGATCAGTCACAAGGGGAATACTCTGCGGGGAAACAGTCATTTTAGGTCTGATTATGGCGGCTCCCTGCATGGAACCGGCAGTATCCCATGTCAGGAAAAGAGATGTACTGTCCCCTTTCGCAAGGTTAAGTTCTGCGGGAAAATCGATTTCAACAACCGGGTTATCCACCGACAGAAAAATCATTTCCCCATCACGATCAAGGGCTGCCTTTTCAACTGTAAATCTGATACTCTGATATTGTCCTGCCGGGACCCCTCCTCGGCCGGCGAGAATCTGCCCGTTGGAGCGCACATCCTGGCGCTGAATTTCCGCCCTGGCTGCCCTGAGAGGAAACCAAGTATTGTGTGACCCAACCTCAAGATTACTGATTTTCATCCACAGATTAGGACCCTCAGGCTCTTTCAACCGCAAGAAAACGGATAGCCTTGCATCCCCGCTGCTTTCCTGAAGAGCCGCGCCCGACAAAGAATCGCCACCAACCGTTCCACCCTGCTGACACCCGGCAAGAAAAAAAATCCCCCAGAACAGAACAAGCAAATTCGAGATAGTATGCAATCCACTCAATCGAGCTTTCATAATGAATAAACCTGGTTATTTATTAATCGGGAAACAACCTGCCAGCCTATAACGGCCTCGCCTTTATACCCCTGAGGGTGAAAAGCCGCTCGCTCCCAGCCGTGACGATTCCCTATGATTTACCCCAGAGAATCTGGTGCCCGGACTTTTTTTTGCGATAGCATCAATCCTTGGTAGTATGACAAACAGCACAACCGTTATATCCTGCGCCAGGCCACGATTTGTAATCCCACCGTAAAATACCCTGATAGGGCGTACCATGGGCTCGATGGCAGGAAAGGCACATGACAATGGCATCATCAGTCTCGGTATAAACAGTGCTGTTTATTACCCCCAGTTTATTTGCCGTGGCAACCGGTGAGATCACGCTATAGGCGTTACTGGAACCTGTGCCACCGTTATAGGTGGTATATTCATCCGTCGAAGAGGCCCTGCCCATGTCAAAATCGGTGGGATGCCTCAGCCAGACACCACTGCCAAAAGTGCCTGAAGTTGAAACGATATTGCCTGTCCCCTGATGAAAGTCCCCATGACATTTGGCACAGAGACTGCTGATGGTTCCGTCAGCATCATCCTCCGAGGTTCTGTCAATGCCGTAATATTTGTTATGGCGGTTGCTTGCAGGACGATACTCATATTGCAGATCTTCCCAGCCCTGTACGGAGTAAAGAAAGCGATAACTTTTCGCCAATGTCGAACCATCCTTCCACTTGGTCATATCATTGGCATGATGAGATTTCAGCATGGACTTGATTTCACTGCTTACCGCCCGGTCGCCATGACACCCGTTGGTTCCGGCGCAGGTGAGTTGTGAAGCTAAAGCATCTCCCCCGGGAGGGGTATTGCCGAGTCGAGTGTCTGCGATGGTGATACCTTGGACATTATGGCCGGTTGCCTCAAGTCCGCTGCTCACCCAGTAGAAATTGCCGCCGGCAAGAGTGGTGGTGGTACCCTCCGTGCCGGTGGTGCTGTATGCCGGAGGGCTGGTCTGCAGTACATATGGTGTTGTACGGGTTCCAATGCCATTATTCCCCTGATGACAGCCGATACAGTTGGTATTGAGCAAGCCTTCATTGGGAGTAGATGATAAATCCATAGAGCCATCTGCCATATCCAGCACACGCGCAACAGCTCCGCCCCCCTGGCTGTTGTGCATGGTATGGCAATTGCCGCATTGTCCCGTAACCTTGGCATCACACACAAGTGGAAACAGGATCAAAGGCAACGCAACCAGTTCCTTGAGACCTTTTGTTGTCTTCATGGTCACCCCTTTTTAACGGCCAAATACTTCTACCCGACCATTGCCCTCTTCTACAACACAAAGGCCTCCCCAAGGGTCAAATAATATCTCGATCGGGTAATAAAGCGCACCTCGCTGCCAGCCCTTGGTAAGAAAGGTATATTTAAAGCTTCCCTGTGCGTCAAAAACATCAATATCTGCCGCATGGCGGTCAAGTACATAAACGTAGCCTGCAGGACCGATTGCCAGAGAAACAGGGAACTCCACCTTCTGGCCGATATCAAATTGTCGGATCAATTTTCCATCAGCGCCCAATTGGACCACTTTCTTATCAAGTTGATCCAAGGCCCAGATACCATCATTTGTGAGTTTAAAATCAACGATACCCGAGGGACACTCCGCACATGATATCCAGTTCTTCACCGTCAGGTCGCTGCCCAGTAAAGCAATTTGTCCGGTTTGTTTATCCAGGACATAAATAATGCCATCCTTATAGTCAAGGCGATCCGGGACAAGTGCCTTCTGGCCATCCTTGATGATGTGCGGTAGAATTTCTTTTGCCTTGATGTTAATGCTTGTCAGACTATTGCGCCCTCTCTCCACCACCCATATGACATCGGCGTTATCCCGAATCATATCATAGGGAATCTGAAGCTTTTCTTCCGCGGTAAAGGCAAGAAGAAAATTCCCTTCTTTGGAAAAAGAAACCAATCTGTTTCCGCCGCTGTCAACCACATAATAGCGTTGCCGCTCGGCATCTATATACAGGGCAGTCGGCATATCAATGACTCGGCCGGACCCTGTTCCGTCAAGGGTTGCCTTCCAGGCCCAAGGTTCGGCAGCCATAGAAGTTGTCGCGACCATAAAAATTGAGACTGCCAGCAATGCTGACTGGCTCAACATATTTTTCACGTACTTCATAGAGACTCCTTCACTAATCGACATTCTGTAATCGAAAGGGCTGAATCGATATTCCCATCAATATCTCTTGTGGCACTGAATACACAAATCTTTCGAACCACTGTATATCAACTCATATTTAAAATCAGACCCCATGGGCAGATGACAGGTGATACACGTCACCATCAGACCGGTTCTCACATCCACCACCTTTTCTCCAACCGGGTGCGTAAATTTGCCCTGGGTCTCATGGCATCGGGTACAGATAGCATTGCCGTCAGCCCTCAGCATGGCGATTCTGTTGGACCCATGCACCTCGTGACAATTGGTGCATGATCCTTCTTTCGCCTTCGGATGCCTGTAAAGTTTATTTTCATAACGGGCAATGGTGTCAGTATGACAGCCTCGACAGACCTGCAACTGGCTCCCTTTTAATAAATTCTTTTCATTGCCGGCATGGGGTGAATGACAGGACACACATTTGTTTTCTCCCTTGCCCGTTAAATGGCTATGACGGGTAAACATCCCGGTGGCAACTGCTTCATGACATCTGAGACAACTCTGAGTGCTGCCTTGGATTTCTCCCTTATCATGGCATTCTTTGCAACCTTGGGCAAAAGGCGCGTGGAGGACATCACGGACAATGCCCTTCCTGCTGCTGCCGTGTGGGTTATGACACGAAAGACAATCGCGTAAGGTTCCGGGATAATTCAGATGGCCCTTCTGCAGGTCTTGGGATTTATGACAGGACAGACAGACTTTGTCAGGTTCATCCTTAAGCAATTGGCCAAAAACTGACTGATGAGGCAGGTGGCAGGAATAACATTGACCCTGGGCATAAGGTGTGTGGGTATATTGAAATTTGGCGGGCAGTTTTGTATGACAACCGAAACAGGCTGCGCTTAACGGATCTTTAAGCAGCCCTTCTCTGGAGCTGGCATGGGCCACATGGCAGACAAGACATTGCCCGCTACGCACAGGCTGATGGACCATCCCCTGTTTAAAGGCTACCTGCTCCTTAGCATGACATGAAAAACAAAGGGCTGAGCCTTCCTGTTCCAGCAAACCCTTGAAATGTGCCACATGCGGATTATGGCAAGCGCTGCATTGACCATTGGCAAGCGGTTGATGCACAACCTTGCCGCTGAACGCCTCTTTTTTGTGGCAATCAAAACAGACTGTATCTGCCAACGCGGCTATGGGCAAAACTATGGCAAGCCAGGAAATAAAAAAGATTCGATAATAATTGAACATTATTTTCTGCCCTCCCCAGGATGACACGGACTGCATTTGCCTTCAGCAAAAGGCTTATGACTTACCGGGAAGAGTAATCCTTTTGTCGGCCCACCATGAGGATCATGACATTTCAGGCAGGAATCATTTCCCGGATGAATTCCTTGATGCACGGCGGTAAACCGTGTTTCGTTGAGCTTATGGCAGCGGGCGCAGAGCAAACCACCTTTTTCATGCACGATTCCCTTATTGATTGAGGCGTGGGGATCATGACATAACGAGCAATCCTTAGTCGCCGGCTCATGAGCAAAACCATCCTGCCAATAGGTTGATATCTGCTGATGGCAACCAAGACAAAGGGCCGGCTGTTTTTTGGCAATATTTTTCGGGTTGGCGGAACCGTGTGCCATGTGGCAGGCGGCGCAATTCAGGTCTTTCACCGGCCCATGAACCACCGGAGAATCGGTGATCACTTTTTCCATACCCCCGTGGCAGCTAAGACACTGCTTCCCTGGATTTTCTTTCAAGTTGTAGGCATAATCTCCGGCATGAGGGGAATGGCATTTCTCACATTCTTTTTTAGCAAAAGGTGCATGGGGGATGAAATTTTCTTTTAGGTTTTCCAGAACCTTATGGCAGGAAAGACAAAGCTTACCCCCAGCCTCACTTTCTTTTAGCAGATACTTTCTTTCGCCCTGGTGAGGTTCATGGCAACGACTGCATTCCCCTGTGGCAAAAGGGGTATGGAGACTGAAGCTGCCCATCTCTCTGGCACTCTTTTCATGACAGGAAAGGCATATCTCCTTCTCACTCTTGACAAGTAATTTTGTCTCACCGGCTTCATGGGGATTGTGACAGCTCAGACATTTGCTCTCCGCAGCCGGCGAATGGGAAACGGTGCCTTCACTGTAAAGTTTCTTCTCATGGCATTTATAACAAATCTTCGAAGACTCGTGGGCCAGCAGCGCCACCTGTTGTGAACTGTGTCCCATATGACAGGAAAGACACTGCCCCTTGCTGTATGGGTCATGGCTGCTTTTGATCTTGGTCTTGTCTGCACCGGCATGGCAAGTTACGCAAACCTTTTCCGGTGGCACTGCGAGCATATACTTGTTATCACTGGCATGAGAAGCGTGACACTTCAGGCAGAGCCCCTCGGTGTAAGGCTTATGCAGGCTGGTCATTTTCATGTTGCTGCGCGGATGACAGGTTAAACAGCCGGCATTGGCATCGCCTTTAATCTGCAGTTTCCCATTATCGCCAATCAGATGGCAACCGGCGCAATTCCCCTCCATAACCGGCTTATGTACAACGAACTTTAATAAATGAGGACCATCGGAACTGTGCGGGCTATGGCAGAGAACGCACTTTCCCTGCACCGGGAAATCCCGGTGGCTTTTACGAAAAGCAGCCTCATTATTCTTATGGCAGGAAAGGCAAAGACTGTCTTCGTCAAGTTTGAGAAGGGATTTCACATCTGATCCATGGTTTACATGACAGCTGCCGCATCCCGTTTTAACCGGGGCATGTACATTAGCCCGCAAAAATTGCTTTCTATCATGACAGGTAAAGCAAATCTCAGGGCTGGGGGATTTCAGCAGACCATTATTCGTGCTGTTATGTACCTCGTGGCAGGACAGACAAAGTCCATCGGCTGCAGGCTTATGCACGGACTTCTTCTTGCTTTCCTCTTGAATCTGCTGATGACATACAAAACACTGTTCAGGGGGATTCTGCCGAAGATATGTCCCGCCAATCATTCCATGATGAAGATGACAAGCCTCACAATTGTCTTCTTGCACAGGTTTGTGAACGACTCCCTGTTTGAATGCGGCAGCCATGTCGGCGTGACATTCCACACAGCTTTTTCGCGGCTGGCGAACCGGCTGACTGCTGACGCAGGAAACAAGCAAACTAAGGATGAACGCAAGTCCAAAAAATAACTTGATTTTATTTCCCGACATGTAGATCACCGAGCTCCTTTTTAATTTTCTCCCAGGCGCTGTTGTTTATTTCAATAACCGATTTCTTCTTCAAAGCGGCAAGATACTCATTGCGCACCTTGGTAAATTTTTCCTCATCAACCAGGGCGGCAACCTTATCGTGTACATGGTCAAAGGGCATGGGGGTGGCTGGAGTACGTTTTATCAATTTTATAATTGTATAATGACCCTTTACAACAAATGGACTACTCGATTCTCCAATCACCAGATTATCAATAACCTTCTGAACAATAGGATCAAGATATTTGAATTGCATGTTCTGTACAGGCACCTCTCCGGAATAATAGCGGGCCGCCACCTCTAAAAGATCAACTCCTCTTTTCATTTCCTCATACATCTTGTTAATGAGATTCTCCTCATCCTCCACCACGGCTATGGAGACCATCTCGGGTTGAGAGAAGCGATCCAGATGTTCCTGATAATACTTTTCGATATCCTGCTCACTGACCTGAACCTGGGGTTTAAAAAGTCGTTTTTCAAGTTCCTTTATCAGGCGGTGCTGAGTGTAAAAAAGGTAAAGAGGTTTTAAGGGTTCTTTATCCTCATAATGCTCATCCAGGGCTCCTCTTGTGGTAAGAGTCTGGGCAAGCACTCCATCGAGCAGCCGCTTTTTCTGCTTGTCTCCCGTTTCAACATCAAAGCCATACTGTTTACGGAATTGCAGCTCCTTGTTGACGAGATCCAGAAAAACCCTCACCGTATAGCTTCCATTGTCCATGGTAATGAGAGTCTTATCAAGGAGTCCTTCATTAGAGGAATCGAGATTCAGAGCGTCAAAAACCTGTTGGTTTATTTTAACCTGATATTTCTTTTTCAACTGCTCGACAAGCGCGACAGTAAGTTCCTGTTCCTTTCTCTCCCGGACCTCGTTGGTGATCATTGGTTTCAACGACTCAAAATCCTCAGCATCATACCCTTTCTGGGCCATGAGACGAATGATAACAAAACCTTTACTCCATTTAAAAGGTTCGGACATCGCCCCAGGTGCCAAACCATCAACTGCTGGACGCCACTCCTGCTGAAGCTGATTGGTCCTCAACCATTTTTCATCATAATAAACGGAATTCTTGTCAATGCCTCTCGCCTCAGCGGCAAACTTCGCGAAATCCAGGTTTCCTTCCTTTATCTGTTCATAAGATTTTTTCGCCATCCCTTCGTCATTAAAATAGAGAATCTGCAGCTGCAGACGGGGCAGATATTTTTCCTCGTAACGATCTTTCAGTTCCTTATCTGTAATTTTAACCCGAGAATTAATCTTATCACCCTTATAGAGAAGCAATGTGCGTGCTTTCAGGAAGATATCTATCTTATGGCGGTATTCCGGCTCATTATAAAGCTCCATTTTTTCAGCTTCCTGAACCAGCAAATGCCAATCAATAAAAGGATCCGGTGATTCAGGGAGTTGTGTGTCCTTTTCTTTCCAATTTATCCACCAGTTTTTAAAATCGTCAGTCGTGAAACTGCTGTTATTTATCGTTACAAGTTTCTCCGCTCCCCATGGCCACGCATGTCCGTCTCCGGCAATGATCAACATCCAGAAAAAAACAACCCCGCATATAAATCCTATTTTCCGCATTGCTTCATTCCTTCGGCGAACCATTCTTCGATTATCTCATCAGACATGATCCGACTGAGTTGAGTCACGGTATTAACAAGCCCAAAATGCATAACCTTACGATAATCCGCACCTTCCCGCCCGTGATAGGTAGCCCACATCGTTTTGCCGCTTTTGGCATCATAAACCTGCAATGTCACATGCAAAACAGGATTCACATAGTTATCCCCCATTTTTTCTTCCATTTCCGTTATTCTGCCGCTGATCACAAGCTGTACATCAAGCCGGCTGCCCAGCACTCTGATTTGCTCGATGCCGGGAAGTTGATTTGGATAAATACGCAGTTCCTGATAAATATTCTGAACGTCCCCTTCAGAAGCAACTTCAATACCGGCAATGCGGGACAACTCCGCAGCAAAAATACGTTGCATGATCAGATTTCCCTGTTCAAAACGGCTGCCGTTAATAAAGGGCAACAGAGCCACTGAACAGATACTTTGACCTTCATAAGCATTTTTTTTTTCGAGAGACGGCCTGGATGAAGTACAGGAACTGACACCCAAAAGAAGGGCGATAAGAAAAAATATGGAGAAATATCTGAATTGCGCAAAATTCATAATAAGCCGTTGTAATAAATTAATATCGTCTTCCCAGTTGTCAGAGACGGCAGAAGGAGCCGTAACGAAATACTTAAAAATGAAGCGGCTGTTTCGTAGCGGCTCCTAAGCGGTCTGCCGGTTAAAATTCAGGAACCCATTCTTGCTGCTTCGGCGGTTCAGGTTGTTCTTCCTCAATATTAACTAATTGCATAAGGTTATCGATTTTTTTCTGCACCTTGTTGCCCAGTACATCCTTCATACAGACAATAGCTTCAAGTTTTCTTGAATCCGAGGGTGAGGGAAATGGGATAAGGATGTCCACCGGCAGATCAGCTCCCTGACTCTGCAGCAAGACTTCACCATCCGAATACAAAATTTCGGCACTCCAGTAATCCACGGGAATTTCATCCTCAGTATCCATGGTCACGATGAGATTGTCATTACCTACAGCTGCGTTTATCACCGGAACCGGCGGATTGCTCTTTAAAAACACCGTTTGTGTCGATACAGTGGAATTATTGGCCCTGTCCCAGACCGTTAAGACAATTTCGTAGATGCCGTCTTCAGCCTTATGGCCATCCGGGCGTTGTCCTTTCCAAACAAAACGCTTTGGTAATGAACCTTTATTCTCAGTACCTGCCATGACCTGCCCCCCCATATTTTGTATAAACAGGGACCAATGGGAAAGCGGCTCAGGATCCTGCCATATAGGGGTAATAGGCAACCTGTCGTTAAATGCTATGAAATTGTTCACCTGTTTACCGGCGACTTTCAAACTCAACTTCGGAGAATGCGTATCAATCTGATAATTCCCGACAAAGTAAATAAAAGTTTTACCTGATTGACATTTTAAAACGAGACTGACGGGCTGAAATCCTTCAGCGTCAGGAGCAGACCACATAACAGTATAAGAGTTTGGGGATATCTCCACCATGTCGAGATAATTATCTTCGCCAACCTTAAGCAACACTTGCGTGATCGTCTCAACCCCTGCCGGCGGTCTAATCTTAACCGAACAGCTCACCTCATCGCCCGGTTTGACATGTTGGGAAGAAAGATGTGAGGTTTCAACAACGATGCATGGGTTTTGTCCTGTAACTTCCAGTACATCAGGCCAGCTGCTCAGAAGGTGCTGGGCAAGGACGGGAAACAAATCATCGATGCTTTCGGGTTCATCGATAGCAAGAAAATTAGAGATGTCAGCTTTGCTCATTCCACCGACCTCGGTCCAGACGGTACGCGCATCACTGGCCCGTACCAGAGTAAGAACCATCCCGAATGCTGCCAGTGGTAATTCCTGCCGCTGGCTGACTGTCCCGAAAAGAATAAAGTCTGCACCAAGATCATCCCGGACTTGATAAATATGACTTGTGCCAAGAAAACCAAGCCATCTGATGCGATTCCTGGACATAAACGAGATAATCCTATCCGTAGGAATTACTTCAATCCCTTTTTCCTGCAAGTTCTGCTGTAAAAAATCAGTGAGAGTAAAATTAACGCCATTACGTCCCTCACTGAGGTCTTCCACCGGGAAAACAGCCACGGTAACCGCCTGAGCATATGAGGCAATCAGGGTGGCCATCACCAGAAGTGCTATAATGAGGAACCTTTTCATAATAATCAAAAAAACTATAATTTTTCTGCAACTCGCAATAAAATTTACTCACTGGTTACGAGGCATCAGCAAATATTATATCACGATACCTCTCTCAATCTCATTTTTTTTAAGGCCCAACAGTCGCCGGGTCAACAGGTACTGGCTCCACAACAGGCGGTTCATTTTCGATGACAACCGGCTCAGCAGGTGCTGGCTCAACCCCTACTGCCCCAGGCTCAGTGGTCACTGTTTCTCCTCCCACGGCAGGTTCAACAGGAGCAGCCTCTTCAGAGACTGCCGGTTCACCCTCGGCGGCGGCTGGTTCAGCAGGGGACGGTTCAGCCTCCACAACAGGTTCAGCGGGAGCAGACTTTTCAGCAATTGGCGGTTTAACGGCATCAGTCGTAACAGTTACCGGTTTAACAACCACAGGTTTAACAGCCACGGGTTCAGCGGCTGCTGCTGCCGGTACAGGGACATTCTGCCTCTCAGGAATAGTAGAGAGAAGCTCCTTGGTAAGTTTAACGGTAACCTTGTAAGCATCATCAGGGGTTATACCAAAGAGTCGTCCCACAATGGAATCTCCCGCATAATGACCGCTGCCCTGCCATAATACAATACCAGACTTTATCTCAATAAGCCGCAAGGTCAGGCTCATTTCAGGAACAATCACTGAACCAATCCGTTTATCTCCTGCCATATCGACAGAACCAATCATAATAGACTGCACATTGAGGCGCTGTCCAAGTCTGCTGAGCATAAGCTGGCTCACAGGAGATCCCGGGTCGATGGCTTCTTCATGCAAAACACTGTCAACAATCCCTTTATCCACGACATCGAAGATATTCATGGCCAGAATCTCGGTATTGATCACGTCCCTTGCCAGCTCAGCGGCATATTTCTGTTCCGTATTATTTTCCAGAGGAAGAACAGCGATTCTGTTGACAAAGTCAAGTGTCACATCTTCTCTCATAAAAGAAACTGTCGTTTTCCCCGAACATCCGGCCAGCAAGGAAAAACACATCAACGTCAGTATGGAACATATTATTCTTTTCATGAACAGAACCCTTGGAAAATTAAATTTAAACGTTTATCATTTACGATTCAAATATCAGTAACGAATGACAAACTGCCCTCCAAATGCAAATTCAGTTTCATCCTCTTCAATATAGGTACAATAGGCATGCATTGAAAAAATCCGATTTATAGTCCAGTTGTAACTTGCGCTATAATCATCACTGCTTTCACTCCGGTTATAACTCAGGTTCAACTGTGTTTTGTATGTAGGTGCAACGGTCACGGTGAGATAATTTGTAAAAGCAGAAGATTCATCGCTTTCCCACTCCTCGCCTGCCCCCACCTGCATGGAAAGGATATCAGAAGGCCTCCAGCTTATGCCTATTAAACTGGCGGCGAGCCAGGTTGAGGTTTCAGCGTTTGAAGTGTTGTATCTCTCTGTCAGATCCACCGTCATGGCGGGATTAAGCCGTGCGGTAAACTTCAAGGTGGAATTAAAATCCTGGGAGGTATCATCTGTCTCTTCATCTCGATCGGTGATGTAAGCAAGATCAAGATTCGAGGTCAAATCAGGAAATATCAATGCGGTCAAAAACATGTTGTAATTATAGCTGGTGTCTGTTTTCACCTCCTCTTCATAGGAGTCGCTCCGGGTAACGCCCCAGTTCATATCGAGGGTAGGCAGCAGCAGAGATGAGAAACTGAGCGAGTAAAATCGAGTCAGGTCTTCATCTTCATCTCCTATCTGGTCTTTCGACTCGCTGGCGCTCAGGGTTGAAGAAAACGTGAGGGCGGGTGACCATATGAGACTTGTTGAATTATAGGTCCGGCTAATATCATCCCCAACTGCGGTTTCACCGTCTTCCAGAATGAGGTTATACATCCAGTTGAGATCTGGGGTAATACGGAAACGAAGTGATGTGTCTCCCAAATAACTGTAATACGTAGTGTTGCGGGTAATCTTCTGCCCCGGATCCCCGGTAACCCTGGTCTTGGCTTCAACGCGGTCAATGGTGAAATCATGGTCAGTGGGGATTCTGTCTTCAACCAGCATGACATATTTAGCTTTTACTTGAGGAATTTCAATTTCAAAGCGCTGCTGGGTACTGTCGTATATCGAGGATGTCGCTGTTCCCTGCAAAGCCCAGTCGGTTCCATCTCCTGTGGGACTGGTATAAACTGTCCAGCGGAAGAGATTGAGATTCCCGCCCTCCGTTTCCCACAGATCGTTTCCCAGATCGGTTTTCGGGTAAACATATAATACATTGACCGGTTGGGGGGATAATTGAAAAATGGCGACATTATAACGTTCATGATGAATAACGGTGTTCGGAAAACTCGTTAAATCATCCCATTTCGGATCATCATCAGGTTGTCTAGGAAGTTGAGCCTGCCCACCGCGACTTTCTATGCTGTGAATGGGAACCAGGGCGGTGCCGCCGGGCTCAATTTTCGTTTCAAAATCCTGAGTATTGTTGGCATATTGCCCCAGGAAATTGACATTTAAACGATCCTGCCAGAAGGTTTTTTCAGTTGTCAGCCGGGCGAGTTGATTGGTTGATTTATCATTACTGCTGGCAACAAAATTATCGGTCTCATTGAGGTCTATATTGTAATAGACTTTCGCGAGCAATAAATCCCAGTCAATATTGAAACCGCTGAAGGTGCTCTCCGTGTCAATCCGGCTCGGACTCTCATCATCTTTGGTGCTGCTTGCTCCATAATTAAGCTGCACCAGCGGCCAAAGTTCCTTCTGCCAGTTACTGATCCACCTGCCCTGCCAGTTATTGCTGGTCAAATCGGATCGTTCGGAGTTGCGCAGTTTATTCCACGCGCCGGAGAGGTCAAAATAAAAGATGTCGTTATTAATCTGGTAGTCAAGAGTCGGGGTGATCGCCTCTGTTTCACGCCCCTCCCTGAAAGTTGTCGTGTACCGGACACTTTCATCGATACTCATCACCGGAGTCAGCGGCTGGTCAAACTCGAGCGTGGTGCTCTGGCTGACCTGCGATTCACTCCCTTCATCCTCTGTATGCTGATAGGTCCCGGTGCCCGTAAAGGACAACGGCTTTCCCTGAACGATAGCGCCACAGAAAAAAAGCATCAGAAACAGGGCAAAGATAATGCCGTTATATTTTCTCCCTCCTCGCATCACCAGTTACATTCCACATGTAATTAATAAAAAAAAGTCATTTTATGCGGCCCTTTAATTCCCTTCCCAATCACACAACAAAAAGACATGAACAAAAAGATTATGCAACAGTTAATTGATGAAAATGCAAAATAAATCAAACACCTACTTCATTAATTTGTTAAAGGTAAAAATTACTCCTTCATGGACAAAAAAAATTCCGGCCTGGAAACGATTAGGAGGGAAGGGGTATCGTTTCCTGGCCGGAATTTATCTCATGAAGATATTCTTTACTGTCGTTAAATTAACATAAATACACATTCAACCTGTTGTTCATCAAACATCATCTTTAGTGGTATGACAGACAAAACAACCACAAGCGGAAGCACCGCCGGCTGATACACAGGTATCATAATCCCAGCGCAGCAGATCGGCATATGGCGAACCATGGGCACGATGACAGGAGATACAGTTCACAATTGCATCACCCGCGTTTGCAAAGACATTGCTTACCGGGGCGGCAAGTGCCGCCGTACGATCCGTGGCAACCGGTACCAGGGGCTGATAGGTACCATCACCGCCGTATGCCAGATATTCACCACCAGCATTACTCATGTCATAATCAGTAGGATGCCTGATCCAGGCGGAAGCAGCGTCGTCACCCGTGTCAGCACCGAGGTCTCCGGCACCTGAGTGGAAATTACCATGGCACTCCGCACAGAGGTAGTTGATGCTTTTTGCTCCATCAGTGCCAGCGGCGGGAGGGGTATCATTTGTTCTGTCGTAGCCATAATATTGATTATGATTGGTGGCAGAAGTTTCAAATTCCCAATCGGTATCCTCATAACCGATAATACCGTAGAGAAAACGGAAACTCTTGGCAGTTGACGCGCCGTCAATGGCTGCATCATCAGCATGATGAGATCCTGATATGGCGGTGAAATCATCAACAGGCACACCAGCTACTTCATGCTGGCCATGGCAGCCATTCGTGCCGGCGCAGGTCAACTGATTGGTCCATGCTGCAATGCCGCCATTGACCTGGGTATTGGCATCAAAATCAGGGTTAAAACCAGGAGGATCAAAACCCAATGTCACATCAGAGGTATCGTTGGTACCATCCAAACCGACAACGTTATGACCGGTGGTGTCGTCTGTCAGTACCCAGAAAAAGTTACCGCCGGCAAGGGTGTTGGTGCCATAGGTAGGCGCCCCTGAAGAGAGAACATAGGGAATATTGCCACCTGAGGCATTTGTCCCGGTGTGACAACCGATACAGCCGCCATTGGTAAGCGCACCACCGGGGGAATCAAAAAGATCGGTCCCATCCTGACTGTTATGCATGGTATGACAGTCAACACAAGGTCCAGTTGCCTTGGCACCAACAAATTGCGGGGCCATCAAGGCAATGCCAATCAGCCCCAACCCCAGCGAAAATACTTTCATTTTTTTAATCATCTGAGTCCCTCCGTCTCGTTAAGTTGACTTTTTTTGATACGGCTTGATAAGCTAGTTTTTTTTTACAAAAAATGGAATATGGCAAATTGTCGCAGTATTCACCCTGAATACCTCAAGCCTAACAATCAATAAACCTCACCATACACCATCAACCACTGCAAAAAAATTTATAAACCCATTATTATGGATAGTTAGCTCAATCATATAGACTTTACCAAAGTCTGCTGAGATCAGCAAGGGCATCACCATCAACTCCTGCCACTCATCATTTTTTTCTATCCTTATTCGGCATCTGCAAAAGCAATCTTCATTTTACCAACAGGAAAGCAGCTCCTGTCCATCGGCTATCAGCAATTCAGCGCTCTCAACTGGCACGGATAAATTTCAAGCCAGCCCGGCAACCGTCCATACCCATACGGGACCACATTACTACTGCCTTTTTGGGCATTTTCACCTGAGCATTGGCAATGACATTAATTATCTGACCCAGAACAAGCTCCCCCACTGCTCTGATCCCCATACCGGTCTCACTGATATCAAGAAGTTTCACTTCCATGCTAGCCATTGCCAGATCTCGAATTTCAATCCTCAGTGCAGCATCATCGGCAAACTCATGCGCGGAAACCCTTTTTGCAAGTCTACCATCAGCCAAAATGCGGGCCTCTTCCATATATATCTCCCAAACTCCCTGTGTCTTGTGTTTTTCCCCTCTGATTATTTAGTGGCACCAACCCATATTAACTTGGCTCAGCCGCACAAACTCGTCGTGCATCTTGTCATCAGAAAATCTTTTTAAGCTATTGATTATAAATTAACACATATTTCCACGAAATAACATGAGGCAAATTGTCGCACCTTAAAAAAAATGTAACAAGGATGTCCCATTCTATTAAATTTTCTTATCGCTATTTATTGCAAGGAGGGAGACAGTTGTTAACCGTCTTATAAAAGGAACACGCCGGGCATGTTTCAATTTTACTTGCACATACTGCAGTTATTCTGCTCTGGCTGACTAGTCCTGATGTTGCCCAGCAGATTCTGCCAAAATGGGGATACGCCGAGCAACAGCGAGAAAGCTCCGTCTCAATGCCGCATCCCAGATATTCCCAGCAGGGAGTCATTTTGTCCTGTTCTTCGCTTTGAAAGGGGAAATTAAGAAAAAATTCCGCGCCGTGGCCAACGTCATTTTCCACCGTAACAAAACCCCGATGCCCTTCCATGATTTTTTTGAGAATACTCAGACCAAGACCTGTCCCAAGCCCACCCTTTTTGGTTGTAAATAATGGTTCAAAAATGAACTGGATAATATTCGGGTCAATGCCTTTGCCAGTATCCCTGATTGAAATCGTCAAATAAGGAGTATTATGAATTGAGGCGTGGCCGGTGGACATGGACAAAACCCCACCTTCCGGCATGGCCTCTACAGCATTACAGACAAGCATGTCCAGAGCTTGTTGAATCTGCCCATTGTCAATCTTTGCTCTGGGCAGCCCGGCCTCGTAATATTCTTCCACCGCAATATTACGTTCCTTGCATAGTGCATGATAACGGGGCGAGACTGCACGCAACGGTTTGCTGATATCCTCGCGCTTCAGTTCTGTTTCCGCCATGTTGCAATAGGCAAGTACATCCGCTAAAATTTTTTCATTCCTGACAATTTCATTGATTATTAGCGAAACAGATTTTTGCCCCTCGGCGCCGAGCACCCTATTTTTTTGAAAATTTTGTGCTAACTCGCCAACGGAAATCAAAGAATTCCGCATCTCACTGGCAACATCAGCTGTTAACCGGCCAAGAGCGGAGTGCTTTTCCATTTCGATCAATTTCTGCTGCACCAGCTTGATGTTTTCCTGTGAGCGGACAAGCTCCCCATGGAGATCATCCACCTTTTTTTTGTCACGCTTCGCCTGTTCCGATAAAAGCCCCAGAGGCACCGTGATGAAGTAAAGAAAAGCAATACGCACGACCAGATCAGTCCAATTTATATAATCCAAAAGTGATGTGATACTGAGGAGGTAAAAAAAGGCAGAGAGGGTCGCGGCAAGCAGACCGAACCTGAGACCGAAATAAATTGTATGGAGACAGACAAGAAGATAAAAACCAAGAAAAAAACTATTTTCAAAACTTCGCTCAGAATAAACCAGGTTTGCGAGAAAAATGATGTCACAAAAAAATGAGGCAATATAGACTTTTTTCAGCCAAACAGGCCTGAAGAAGATAACGAAGTAACAGACAATGCTGTAAAGGGAAAAACCAACCAGTGTTTTGAACAGAATGGCTTTTTCACTGGCAGAATAGGGAACCAGTAACAGCCAACCAATCCCGGCAAAGAAAGAGACAACCCGTAAGACAAGAAAGGTTATATCAACTTCCGAAGTAACAGCTGAAACCGCCTTCCATTGTTGTTTCAGAGCATTTCGCTGAGTTTCAAACACCTGATCTGGCGAGATTTGCGGGAGTCCGTCTCAATGCTTTACCGGACACCCTTGGAGTTAAATTCATCAAATTTATTTGTTTCCCTCTGCGGATAAAATATCTAAAAAACCGCTTTCATCTTTTGCCGCGGAAAATCCATATCCGGCACTTTGTGCCATCCTGGAAGATCATTTTTCGATTCCGGATCAAGCCCCCAAGACCTCGGGAACCTCGCCTGGTTTAATTTTATTGATAAATTGCTGTGTTTTCAGCAGAGGCATGGGGGCAACTCAATCCTTTTGCAGCCAGTGTCAAATCGGCCTTCAGTTCCATGCCCACTCCTCATTTCTAGTCCTAAAATCGCCATTAATCAATTGACATCTTCACATAAAATTGTATTTATCACACCTTATAATGAGACTAACTGTGGTAAAATGTCGCACATACAGTTGAAAATAATTATTCCGGCATGTTTCTTCCCATCGAGAGCAGAGGATAACCAGTGAAATCATGTGATCACAAGATCCTAAACGGGCGGACATTGAACAGCACCGGTCACGACATAACCTTCCTCTGGCTTTTGCGTCTCAGATGGGCCATTTTGGCCTGCCAATCTTTCATGGTATTGGCAGGAATCAGAATTTTTCATTTACACATTCCCCTGTGGCTTGCCTTTCTGGTGATCGGGCTTGGCCTGATCAGCAACATCTTTCTTTATAATCTGCCGACGCCGAAAAAAATTATTCCATGTTGGGTACCCGCCCTGGTGATGTTTTTTGACATCCTGCTGATGACAGTTCTCTTTTTCCAGGTTGTTTCAATTTATAACCCTTTAGGCATTCTTTATATCATATATGTTGTCCTCGGAGCTCTTCTGCTGGAACGAAGCTGTTCGTATGCCCTCACGGCCTTCACTTTAACCTGCTATGCCATATTTTTTTATCTCTCAAACCCCTTGCCGATTGATCAATCAATTCTGACCGCATCCCGTCATTATACCGAGAACCCTGCAATCTTAGCTGTTTTCAATAAGCAACTGGATGAATATCTCAGCTCTCACAGCTATTTCATGTTCTTTATATTTTTCCTGGTTGCCCTGCTGATCGTTTATCCCGTTGCCCAGATAAAAAAGAACATGGAGGAACAGGACGAGGTATTAAAAGAGCTTGATGAAGAAAGGATGCGTAACGAGAGACTTGCGTCACTTGCCACCTTTGCCGCCGGCGCAGCACATGAATTCTCCACCCCGCTATCGACTATTGCAATAGCCTCAGGAGAAATGCTCTATCATTTTAAAAAGCATGGCGGTGACAAGAACCTGATCGACGACACACGGCTGATTCGCGATCAGGTGGCCAGATGCAAGGAAATACTCTTTCAAATGTCAGCTGACTGCGGTAAGCTTCTTGGAGAAGCTGTTGACAAATTCAGCATTAAAGAACTAGTTTATGAGGCGATGGCGCTTTTTAATTTTGAGAATCTGCAACAGGTCAACTTTCATAATAAAGTTGGTGAGATGCAGGTTGTAATGCCGGTGCGCACCCTGACACGGACCATTAAAGAGCTCATGAAAAATGCCATGGATGCATCGGAAGTCGGCGCACCTATCGAACTGACCTGCTGGAAGGACTCCCAATTCCTTTATTTTGAGGTTCAAGATCATGGCACGGGGATGGACGCAAACTCGCTGAAAAGAGCAATGGAACCTTTTTATACAAGCAAGGAACCGGGCAAGGGAATGGGCCTTGGGCTCTATCTTGCGAAAATTATGGCTAACAGATTTGGGGGCGACCTCTATTTAACATCAGCGCCATCAACAGGAACCACCGCAACATTAACTTTTGCTCTGAACCGGATTCAGTCGGATAACTCAGCAAATTTTTAGCGTTTTGCAGCTATTATCATCAGTACTTGGAGAAGATGCAAACATGGACACAATTCTGATAGTCGATGACGAAGACCTTTTCAGAAACAGATTGCAGCGAGCTTTTGAAAGTCGCGGTTTTACGGTGTATTCAGCGGCAAATTATGATGAGGCGATCACGATTATCAGAGAAGACAGGCCGAAACTGGCTGTCGTTGACATGAAGATGCCCGGCAAATCGGGCCTCGAATTGATCAGGGATGCCCTGCTCATCGATCCGGAGCTGAAAATGGTTGTGTTGACGGGTTACGGCAGCATTGCAACAGCTGCCGATGCCGTGAAACTCGGGGCAATTTTTTACCTGCCCAAACCAGCGGATGTCGGGGATATCCTCAATGCTTTCAGCAGAAATCCGGAAGTCGAGATAGACAATCAACCTGACGACTTCATGGCACCATCTCTGGCGCGAACGGAATGGGAGCATATCAACAGAGTCCTGACTGACTGCGGCGGCAACATCTCTGAAACAGCCAAGAGGCTCGGCATCCATCGCAGAACCCTGCAACGGAAACTTTACAAGTATCCGCCGGATAAATAACCGTTTTTACTCCTGAGCAGGCTTATCCTGCTTATCTTTATTTACCGTATCCGCCGCCGGATCGGTTGAGCCAAATAAAGTTACACCAGCCTCAAATTTTACATCCAGAACCTGCACCCTCTGATTAAACAGGTCGGCCACCACCAGGTTCCCCTGCCCGTCCAAGGCCAAGGCGGTCGGGAAATTAAACCAGCGTGGCGAACTGCCCTTGCCGCCGATCTCAAAAAGATAACGGCCGGCAAAATTATAAATGAGAATCGTGTGCCGCATATAGTCGACCACATAGATACACTTTCTCTTTTCATCAACCGCAAGCGCCCTGGGGCGGCTCATTTTCCCGGACGATCCACCTTTTTTGCCGAAAGCGAAAAGAAACTCCTCCGAGGCATTATAGACATAGATCTTGCTTGTTTCCTCGCTGAGGATATAAATATGGCCTTCAGCCCCACACACAACATCTGTAACCTGAACCGGCCCAAACTGCTTTGATTCCTCTTCTTCAATCACCTCTTTGCCTTTTGGCTTGAGAAAATCAGGGAGATTGGCCATCTCCGTTTCCCGCTGTTCTTCTTCCGGGGCTTCGGCATTATCCCCGGCTGGCGGCGCGACCGCCCCCTCTCCTATCTGTCCTTTTCCGGTAATATCTTGCGGCAGCTTGGAATAATCCATCTGCTGGTCCGCCCATATCTTATCCTTTGGTTTAAGCCAGTGTTGAAAATTGCCTTCGCCGTCAAGGACCATAAGCCCGCGGAAATCGATGCCGGCAACATAAATATTGCCATTGCGTCCTACATAAACACGATTAGGCACAAACGATTCCGCCTCGGGAAACTGCTGAACCAAAATTTCTTTGAGCGGAAAAAAGGCGGCATTGAGGATGGTGAGGCGGGGAGGATTTTTTGCCGTCCGGCCCTGGCAGATAAAGAGACGGCCATCACCGGCAACAAAAATACCGTTCGGCGAGTCAACCCCACGGCCCACTCCCAAGGAAATTCTTGGGAAATAATCAGAACCATAGAGATTTATACGTCCATTGCCGCCATTGACCACATAAATTTCATCCATTGTCTTATCAAAAAAAACAGCCGAGGGAAACTTCAAGGGAAGCCCCTGGTCATCTTCATTAATAATTGCCACTGTTTTTACGGGTACAGGCCAAGGGGTTTTTTCTTCCGGTTGCGCCAAAAGAATGGCCTCAACAGGCAATAAACCCATGCACACAAGGAGAACAGCGATTCGCCTGACCACGCCTGCATCAACACAAATGAACGATCGAGAAATTTTTCCTTTTAATCTCTGCATAATCCACTTAGCACCGATATGAAATAGAATCATTTTTCAAAAATCCGGCATTACAAAAAAATTGAACCCCGCGAGCTGAGAATAGCACAAAAAATCACGTTGTCCGTGGACTTTAATGATGGCATTTGCTGCAAACAAGTCCGCCTAAAAGATCCCCAACCAGCAAATACTGGAACTTTGACCCATGCGGATTGTGACAGCTGGCACAATTAAATTCCTTTTTCGGGTTCAAGGGATTTTTGGGACCCTTCAGAGGATGCCCGCCGACCGGATGACCTTTTGTCACACCTGCCAATTCATTGTGGCAGCCGGTACAGAGTTCGTTGACCGGTTTATAGAGCATATACTCATTTTCAGAGGCATGGGGATCATGGCAGGCGACACAGCCTCCCCCCCTGATAATACCATGAACATTAATGCCTTTCGTGTCTTTCTTCAGCAGATCTTCTTTGTCAACGTGACAGCTGACGCATAATTCGGCCCTGCCGTCAGCCCACAATTGAAACCGGTAAGCATCGCCATGGGGATTATGGCAGATTGAACAGACACCGAAACCAACCGGTTGATGAATATGCGCCATATCGCCCCACGCCTTCCCCTTGACAAGATGACAATGATAACACAGGGAGGCATCTTTTCCTATGGACACGGAAATGCGGCCCACATCCTTTTCCTGCTGATGGCAAGTCTCGCAAAGCAAATTAGCGGCAGGGCTGTGCTGCCATTTTGTTTCCTCGAAAATGGCTTTATGACACGTATAGCAAATGGGAGAATTCTGACCATAGGGTGAGGGTTTGACGAAAAAATCTTCCGGCACGGACTCGACCTCATGGCATTGCCGGCACTCCTGGTGCATGGTTTCCTTGCGGTGATAAAGGTAAACTCCCGTGGCATTCAAATTAGCGTTTAACAGGGTGCGGAGCGGTTTATAATCGATAACAATTTTTTTTGAGCCGGGAGCAAGGACAAACTTGTTTTCACCCGGGACGAGCGGAACCCGAAAGTGAACATAAAAGACATCATTTTTCATCCGGGTGGCCAACGGCATGATGCTCTCAGCCCCTGACTGAAGCTGCAGCTGTTTCAGGTCTTCTTTCGTGTCGACTTCGACGACAAAATGGTAGGATGGTGCGCGCGCATAAACGATGCAGGCGCTGTCAGGGGTGAGAAGAGTAACTTCCCCAGCCAGCACCGGACTTGCGGGGAGACAGAAAACAGCAAGAAAATATATGCTGGAAACAGCGGATTGTTTCAGCAGTTGTGCAATGAACCCCATTTTCATTAATTTTATTTACCTGAACTTTATAATAAAATATCGAGCGCACAAAGTACGCCCATACACCTCTGACAGTATAAATGAATCTCTATTCATAATTTGACAACTTCACGTACCATTTTCATTTTCTATTGTCAACACTGCTGGCTGGGGTCAAACAAAACGGAAAAAGCAATGCATCGGTTGCCAGGCAGGCTTTCCGCGACGGAAAATCACGTCGGACAAACCTAACATTATGTTTTCACAACTTTCCTTTAACAGAAGAAAAATTATGCTCTTCACCGCAGAATATGATGCAGCCACAAAAAATACACCAGCAAATGCGACAATTTGCCTCATTCCCACCCCCTGGATTTTTTGTTAAGTGTGCTTATTAGGAAATGCTCGTTTTGGATACATAATGAAACATTAGAGCGAGGGGCTGAAAATGACTACCAATTTTAACACAATGAACCGTCGAAAATTCCCCCGGTTTGCGCCAAAAAAAGACATGTATGTTCTCCATCACAACTTCGGTAAAGTGATTGACATCAGCATGGGAGGCATTCTTTTTAATTATGTTGATAAAGAGCATTTGCAGGGAAGCCCCCCGGAAAGAGGTATCCTTTTCGGTTATAACGACCATTACATGGACGAAATCCCTTTTGAGACAGTTTCAGACACCGTGATTTCAAAATCACCGACAAGCAAACCCGTCATCAAGCAGAGACGAATTATTTTTGGTGATCTTTCCATAGGACAGATCCAGCAACTGGAACGTTTCATTCTTGACAATGCCCGGATACCTCAGTTAGCCTATGATTCACAATTGACTGACGAAAATACCACAGATCAATATTATATGTAGAGTGAATATATATCTTTTTCCTTGTCTGTAACAGAAAGACAAAAAAAGCACGCATAACGTGCTTTTTTTTTGTTTTTTTATTAATTTTCCCCCAGCGGGAATTATTATTTAAAAAAAATTATCCTGTTAAGTTAGTTTAGGATGTGCTGACTTTACGACTATCAATCTTTTCAGAACTTGACAAGGGTTACTTCATGAAAATGCAACAGCGAGATTACAGAAGTTCTTCTTTTTTGTTACCTCTCTGTCTCATTATAATTTTACCGGCACCTTTTCTTTCTCTCCCTGCCCAGGCCGCCGGCCCATACACGGATTCCGCCCATGGTAACGCCTCATACGGGGTAAAACGAAGCGTAGCCCCTTTGGGCAACTATTCACAGGGTAACTGCGCCCATTGTCACGAACAACACGCCAGCATCGACGGAGCTGAACCTGCCCCCTATTCCGGAGACAACAGCGCTTCACCATTTGCCCTTTTTGCCGACAACTTCAACCCAAGCGCCACCTTCACCCCCTATCAGCAGAACGATAATTTCTGCTTTTACTGTCACACCAACGTCGATTACCTGCAAAGCAGCGGCATTACCAACTACAACAGGGACTACGCTGCCACCTTCGGCGGGTATACCACCGATTCGCCCCTGGGAATCTTTGAGGCATTCAATCAGCACTCCTATCACAACCTCTCCGATATCCAGGATTTCAGCCAAACCAATTTCAGCAGCTTTTTCACGGCCACCTCAAACCCGTGCACTGCCTGCCATAATCCGCACATAGCCAGGCGCAACAAGGAAAATAAAAAAGACCCCTCTTACACTGCTATTTCCAAGCCATCCGATCACGCCAATCTCTGGGGTAATGACGCCAGCGAAAGAATGCTTGCTGCCACCAGCAACAAATACATGGCGCCCTATTTTTACGAGGCAACGAATACCTATGAACCGGATGCCACCCTCACCCATGACGGTTCGCTGACCCCGGACTACAACGCCTTCTGCACGGATTGCCATAATACCACCAATACCATCTCCAGCACCACTCTGGGCAGAAATCTCATCAAAATCAGTTGGTATACCGAAGGCGGGGACAGTACCACCGCCGGCGACAAGCATGGCAAAAACAGTGCGACCGGCAGCTCGGAGAGAATAATGCCCTACGGTACCGATAACGGCTGGGTTCTCTCTTGCCTTGACTGCCACGAACCCCACGGCTCGCCAAGCTCGTTTCTCATCAGAAGAGAGGTGAATGGGTCGTATACAACAGCTGCCGTTCATACCAAGGCAACTTCTCCTACAGCCACCTCAAACATAAAATTGCTGTGCGCCAAGTGCCATAACAGTGACTGGGAGTACGTTCACCATCTATCTCCTGACGCCACCTTTAACCAGTTCAAATGCGGCTCATGCCATGGTCAAAACGGGACCGCCGGTTTTATTATTCCCTGCGAAGATTGTCATTCCCACGGGAAATATGTGACCGATATAGATGATCCATCTCTGTCCCGCAGAACCTTTTAAGCCTAAGTATCATATGCGTTTCTTGTTTCCGATTTTTTCACTGCTCTTTTTCGCCCTATCACCTAACAACAACTCCTTCGCTGCGTCCGATAAAAATGAACCATTGCAGACACAATGCCTGAAATGCCATAAGCAGGACTTTGAACAGGATCTGCTGAAGAAATACATTCACCAGCCTTTTGCCGATCGCAAATGCCCGGAATGCCATGTCAAGGCAAAAGATTCCCCTTCTCCTGCCGGCCAGCCATCCCCTGACCAGCAAGCCAGATCGAAAATCAGCTGGCTCTGCATGTCGCCCTCGACGTCTGAGCATCACACATTCCTGCTGCCTGCCAACCACGCCTCCGGCAAAATCCTGATTGACGCAAAGGCCCCCGGCAAATCTCCATTCTATCAATCATTGGCTTTCCCCGCGGCAAGCAGCATGGCCAGGGCGGAAAATGACCAGATTCCGCCGCAGATAACAGACATCCGGGCCGACGTACGGCAGGGTATCCTGATCAATGCCATAATCACCTGCCAGACTGACGAAAAAACAAACGTAACCGTGCGCTACGGCATCGAAGACCTGGGTCAAACAATCGAAGAGAAATACTGCTATGCCACTGACCATAATCTTACGCTGCCGGGCTTGAAAAAAGGATCAACCTATCTGGTTGCCATCACCTGCCGGGATATTTTCGGCAACAGCGCTACTTCTCCTGTTTTCCGCTTCTCCACTGCGGACATTTCCCCATTACCTCCCCCCGCGCCCGAAAACCAAAGTGCCGGCAGTGAAAGAATCGCCATAAAGCACCACTTCTTTACCCTTAACGATAAAAATGTCATGCTGGAATTGACAGCCAATCTGCCGGTGTCGATTGCCCTCGGAACTTCAGCTGATGAACCCGCAGAAAGACCCACCATCCTGATAAAATCCGCTCAGTCCGCTGATACCGAGGAACATATTCCCTTGGCCAATAAAAAATACAGCAGCATGACCATCTGCGCGGCCTGCCACCAGGGCTTCAATCAGCAGAAATCCCACCCGGTTAATATTCTGCCCAGTGGAAAAATCAAAATACCTCCCGAGTATCCAACCCTGCCGGACGGCCGTATCTCCTGCATGACCTGCCACATTAATCATGCCGCAAACATTGAATACCGGCTCATTAAATCCTCGCGGAAGGAACTCTGCCTAGGTTGTCATCCGGACAATTTTTAACAGAACTGTTCCGCCAGCAAAAAACACTGACTGCCATGAACCCAGACAAAAACAAGAGAAAAAAACTCAATCTGAACGTGAAGCGGGAGTTCCAGAAATGGCTTCTCCTACGCATGACAGCTCAAGTTCTGCTCAGCTCGCTCGTTGCCGCAGTGATTCTTTATTTTTACGCCAGAAATGAAATTACCGACAGCTTCTACTCCGCCCATGTGACAATCCGCCGGGTCAGCGATCTTCTTCTGCCGGTCATAGCTGCCGGATCCGCGGTGAGTTTCCTGGGCACCCTCATCGTGGTAATTTTTCTCCCGCAGAGAATAGCCGGTCCCCTTTACCGCATCGAAAAACGGCTGGCAGAGCTGAAGGAAGGTGATCTGCGCTCGGAAATCAAACTGCGCAGAAATGACATCCTGCAGGATATGGCGGCCACCCTGAACGACTGCACCGGTTCTCTGCGGGAAAAAATAAAGCTGGCCCAGGAAAATCAGGCGCAACTGGAAAAAACTTTCCGGAAGGCAGCGGAGGCTGGTGATGCTTTCGGCAAGCTGAAAGAAAATCTGGACAGTTTTAAAACCTGATACTCACAACTCCTTGCATTTTTTTAACAATCCTTTCGACTAAAACATTGCTTTTTTTGTCAGACTATGGCAACTATTTGCCGTATTTGCCTGTTAGACCCTTATATTTAAGGGCTCGCAAATATTTTTTCTCTGCTGGAATTTCTCTTTTTTATTAACTTTTGCCTTTATAAAATTAAAGAAAAACACTCTGGCTTTCGGCTAGTTACACGCTTAATTTCAACATCGGGAGGATAATTTAAGTGAAAATGAGCAAAAAATATAAAAGGATTCAATTGATGAAACACACGATGGCCGCAACTTTTGCAATCTTCCTGACAGCCGGGACAGCCACACCCTTTGCCTTGGCACAAGACGCTGAGCGCCCCGCGCTGACCGTCGCCGATTGTGTAAAATGCCATGACGCGGCCCCACAGGCCATTGAAAGTGCAGGCGGCAAACATAAGACCGAAGTCACCTGTATTGAATGCCATCAGGGTCATCCTCCCAAAAACACCGACATTATTCCTCAATGCAGCATGTGCCATACAGGTGAAAAGCATTTTGAACTTGAAGGCTGCCTGAGCTGCCATACGAACCCGCATACCCCGCTCAAAATCACCCTTGCCGATAATCTGACCGAACCCTGCCTTACCTGCCATACGGATCAGATTGAACAGTTGAAACAGAATCCCAGC
>Ga0172380_10001452_pt1 | contig 40609 bp, 56 predicted proteins | sample Leawe162metaG_FD_119747 | JGI IMG/M metagenome (GOLD analysis project Ga0172380, IMG submission 119747) | Leachate microbial communities from a municipal landfill in Southern Ontario, Canada - Leachate well 162 metaG | ecosystem: Engineered > Solid waste > Landfill > Unclassified | place...
CCTGTTTCCGCCGCGAATGTACGCAGTTTCGAGTACTGACCCGCCTGGCGCGCCATCTCTTCCAAATATAAGATCGCGAGGTGCATAAGTTGTAGGTGTATCAACTAAGTATGTGTTGCGATTGAAATAAATAACAGAAGGGGCAAAAGTGGCGCAATATGTTGACGCGGCCCCGAGACCAGAAAATAAGTATAGGCTGCCCATTGTATCAAACACAGCCTTATCAGCCCCTTTATGATCCTGAAACCTTAAATATCCAGCTTTCGATATATCAGCAATATCACCAGTTCCAGCACGAATTATAACATTCGTTCCACTGGCCCCTGTAAAAAAATGATCAGCTCCGCGAATAACCGCAGTACTAGTCCCAAGAGCTGCAGAATTATCATCTGCACCAAAAACAATACTTGGATTCGTCAGCGCCAAATTGCTGGCCGGCCTCTTGATCATTACTGTATTAGTAAATAATGCTTGAGGTACAGGAGAAATGCCGGCAATAGAATTTACCCCAAGAGCAATTGTATCAGTTGCAAATGTTTTTGGATACAGCAACGACCCAGATTTTTCCCAGAAACAACCGGCAGAACTTCCCAAGAAATCCCAAACTTCCCAACTAATTCCGTTACAATACAGGGTAATAGATGAATAGGGGACAGTAATTGTATAAGTTGCAGAACCATCAATAGTCTCAGCGCCGTGACCATTAAGAATAATTGGATTAGCTATCGAACAAGTGCCGTCATAATCCTTTATCCAAACAATCTTCTCTGCATATTTAGCAGTAGCTGGTAAATAAATTGTTAATGGGCCCCCAACTGTACCAGGTGAACAATTCAAAATAGTTAAATCATCAATTATTGTTATTAGGCTATAAGGAGTTACCGAAACTGGAAAAGAATTAATGGTTGATTTTATTGGGGCAAAGCTTGACATTAAAGCCTCTATATTAAAACATATAAATCTATCTACAATGATAAATTATTACCATCTTCAGGCTAATAAGTTTTAATATATGATTAAACTCTCAGTTTTAATTGCAAACTATTTATCACAAATTAAAAACACAAATATCCTTAACCAACATGCCATAACCAAAGAGTTAAAACAAAAAGTATGCAAAAAGCCGGAACTGCCGCACCATTTCAAGCAGTTCCCTCTGCTGGTGTTGGAGCTATTGTAACAGGAACAGCGGGCGATACTAGTACTATTTCTGTTTGGATTTTATAATAATTAAACAAAAAAAAACCCGCAGTTAATACTACGAGTTTGCGACCGACCCAGGATTTGAACCTGAGACGTCATGGTTAAAACCGTGAGATGAATCGCGTCCTAATTACTTTTTAACCTTTTTTTACTCGCTTTTTTTAATCTTCGAGTATCATAGCATCAGCTTTAACATGTTTGCCAAGCTCCCTCTTAAGATACCTATTTTCTGCGAGAAGAGCTCCCAGATCATGTCGCAATTCTTTAATCATCTCAATCATCTCTTGCTTACCACGTACAGGCCTGCCATCAACCCATATATCCGCATCATCATCATCATCATCATCCGTCCAATCAGCCAGTTTATAAATTTCAGCATTCAAACGAGCAACAAGATCATCATAGACCTGATCATTCTTAGCAACATCTTCTGGATATTCTCTAATAATTTGAGGGCCAGTTGATTCGGGAGATAATGATGGAGCAGTTGCTGTATCTTTTGTCCAATCAGGTTGTTCTTGAGGAGTAACTTCCTGGAAAAATTCCATTAGTTTTTTACAAATATCTTTCGCGCCATTATAAGCATCCTGAAGTTCTGAAATGCCAGATGCCACATATCTTGATCCATCACCTAAAGTATCAACCACAAATTGAGCATTAACTATCGCATCATGTTTTGATTGAGAATTATCACCAGTTGCTGCGAAAAATTGACCAACAGCAAGTTTAAGATCTTCAAAATACTTAAGTGCCAATTTCTCAGATTCATTCATCATAGGTTCTAAAGTATCTAAATTCTTACCTAAATTAGCTAATAGACCATCTGTTTCTTCTTTTGTCATAGAAACTTGCGCATATTTCTTTTGAAGTTTAACAGCGGTTTTTAAAAAACATTTATAGCCAGCATTCTTTTCCATTTTTTCTCCCAAAATCCATTAATTGTAGATTAAATATATTTCTTTTCAAGATTATGAGCTAGCTTCAAAAGATTATCAATTAAATTGCTAGCATTTTTCTTAAACACTTCTATATCAACGCCATCATTATATTTGTCTTGATATTTTAAAGAAACTAAACGATCATCTCCTTGAAGCATTCTATTAGCATAAGAAGTTAATATCTCAACAAAAACATCATGATCAACATCTTCTGCCATTTGAGGCCAAGGGCGAGATATTGGATATTCTTTTCCCCCAACTCTTACGCCAACCCATTCACTAGATTTTCGTTTGCTAATTGGAGTTCTTTGAGGCTCTTCTTTTAAAGGATCTTCTTTATGACTAACTTGTTTGGGTTCAGGCCTAAAATTCTGTAGTTCTTTTAGTTCCCGCAATTCTCTTAATATATTACGTTTTTCAACATCCTCTTTTTCTAAAGCCATCCTATATTCATCTTCTTTTTCGCCGCTCTCCCATTCTTTCAATTGCTTGTTATATTCAACAACTTCTTTTGTTAAAGCAAATTTTATAGGATCTGCAACATTATACCTATCAATATAAGACACCACTTTAAAATTCGGATCTCTTTCCAAAATTTTCTGCGCAAGGCTATAAAGTTTGTCAGTAAGATTTTTGCGGAAAGTAAAATATTCAGATTCCCCAATGACCGGCTCATCATCTTGATTTTTAGGAAACTCCTTTGGATAATCACTTTCCAATAATTTAATTTTACCATCTTGAGTCTCTACATACCAAAAAGCATCATCTCTAACAGCATTCGGCTTAAGTTTCCTCTTCCTCATTGATTCTATAGCTGCTAATGGAATTTCAACTTTAGGCGGCTCAGGACGTTCTTTAACTGGAGTTTTACCACGCATTAAAATATCTTGACGTCTACCAGCTTCTTCGGAATCTCTCCTTGCTTTATCAACTGGATCATATTCTTCATCTTTAACACGCTCAACAAACATTCTTACAGCTTTCCCGGCCTCACCCTCTGGGGCCATAGTTGTTGTCGGCCTAACTTGCTCAACACTATGAGTGGGTTCTGGAAATAAAGTTTCTAAATTCCTTAATTTATCAACTGGAACTAATTCTTTTAATTCTGGATTATCTTTAAGGAATGATTTATTAGAAAACAAGAAAGATTTTAATTCTTTAAGAGTATAATAAGCATCTTTATCTGTTTCTGCTTCTTTAATTTTATCTAATAACAAAAAAAATTCAGCTTTATCAGTTTCATCTTCATTAACAAGTTGAGAGAATTTTGTAAGTTCTTCCTGCAAAGAAGATAATTTAGTTTCCGGCATTATAAATGTTTTAAACAGCTCATTAAATTTGCTCATAAAAGAATCCATATATTGTTTTTGAAGGCCCTTAACTTTTTCAGTTGCACCAGTTGGAATATATTTAGGATAATAACTTTTTATTTTATTCACCTGATCCATTACTTCTTTCTTATAATTTTCGGCATAATTAGATTGGTAAAACCTATTCATTGCTTGAAAGAATTTTTGGTACTCTGGAATAAAAACATTAACAATAAATGGACTTTGATCTAATGAGACCAAACTAATTAAATAATCAGAACATTCTCTTAATTTATTATTCAAACTTGTAAATAAAGAATCAAGATAAACATCTTCTTTTTTCATAACAGGATCAGTCAATACCTGCATGTTTTCTAAAACAAACTTAATTCTACTCAAATTCTGATCTTGTGCATATTTGCTTTTGAAACTTGATGCTAATTTAAAAAATTTAGAAAACGATCTAAGACGCATAATTCCCCATTATCAATAGGAACAATTGTTTAAATCGATACGAGATTATTGATATGATTATAATTCTTTTTTCAAATCATCCAATATTACGAATTAAAACTTCTGCTTTTAATTGAACCGAATCAAACTCTGCAATTTTTAAAGAAGAACAAACCTCATCAAATTCATCAAATATTTTATCTTTTTCTTTATAAAGATTTTTCTTCATATCATCAGATGATTTACGAACATCATGCCGTCTAACAAAATTACACAAATCAGCCAAAGATTCTATTGGCAATTTACTTAATGATAAATCTAAATCTTTCGTTGTACTCTCTATTGTGTCAATTATTTCTTGTAACTTAAACAATAAAGCTACCTTTCTTTTCTTTAAAGATAGAACCTGCTTATGTGTATCTCGGATTAACTTACCAAGTTCATCATCAGTATATTTAGTAAAATTGTCAGTTCTTGTAAATTTAATATGCAAATCAAATTTATCTTCCATTTTTAACCTCAATTTACAACAACTGAATATCCAAATTTCTTTAAAATTTCCCCAACTAAATTTCTATAATTACTTCTACCAGCCCTCTCCCAAGATGCTAAAGTATCTCCATCACTAAATGGTAAAACTTCCATCGGAGACACTCCACGCTCATCAGCTTTTTCCAAAACTAAAGAATAAAAATCATCTAATTGTTTTCGAAATGATGTAATAAAATCACGAGATGCTTTAATTTGATCTTTAGTAGATTGTATATAATATTCTTTTGTAATACTTTCTAATGGAATAAATGGTAGAAATTTCGTATCAACATTAACACTTACTGGTTTATTCCCAGCAGCTATTCCAATTACCCTACCCTTACCAAAATTCTCCGGTTCAAGAAAAGAAGCCAAATATAAAATCATAAAAATCTCCTATATTAATTTATGGTCAGGCAACTCAAAACTTCCAGAACCCGATGCTTTGACCGTTATATCATAAGTATCATCAACTTGAGGGTATTTGTCAAGCGCTGCTCTTGTTATTTTTATTTTATAATCGCCAGGAAATAAACTAGAATTCCATTTTCCTATATGACTAGTTCTAATCTTTTTTAATTTATTCCCCTTATTATCAAATATCTCAACATTGCACAATCTTATTGGTGCATTTGTATTATATAAAAGCTTTTGCATAACCGGAATTTCAGAATCAACAGAAATAATAGCAGTAGGAAAATCCTCTCCTGCTGGGATAATCTCAGGATTAAGAATGTCTTTTTTAGGAATTTTAACTTCTATAGGATCATCCAATGCAACAACAGCATCTTTTTTCCCAAGTTCATTAATCCTATTTATCAAAACCTTTAAATTAAAATCCACTAATTTATAATATTGCAATAAAAGATCAACCTTCGTTTCAATTTCTAGCAATACATCAGAAGCTTTTCTTTCTTCAGCCATTATTATTTTCCTTTAACGGCAGTATCAAATTCATTCCCTTGAAACCCGCCGACATTCTCCAAACTCTGCTCAGGATTAAAACTTGGAATCCCTTCACCGCCCTCCAAAGCACGTTCTTCTTCAGCACCATAATCGGAACCAGTATATTGCAATTCTTTTAATTGATCTCGCAAATATTCATTGTCACTTTGAAGATAAGCATTTTCCATTTCCAAAAGATGAACCCTCTTTCTTAGTCTGGAAACTTCAGAAATTACATCATCACTTAAATTAAATTGAGTTTTACCAAATGGATCAACTTCTTCGGCAAGCTTTAAAAAATTATTAACAAGATTTAAAATACTCATAATGAGAAATGCCGAAATATTAATAGAAAAACTAAAGCAATGTTATGCCTTTCTTAATTTCCATTTTATATAAAACTGAAATTCTATCTAATGGACATTTATATTTTTCACAAATATAATCAATCGCACTTTCAATTTTATCAACCTTTGTTTCAATAAGCATTAATTCAGAATCAACAAAAAGAAGGAAGCTCCCATTTGGCTGACTTATTATAGATTCAATTCCGTCTTCTAATTTTAATGGCGACTCTTTAAGAGGTGTTTCTACCTCATCTTCAGCCTCGTCAGAAATTTCTTCTACAAACTCCATTGAATTTGGATCATTAATATCATCTAATTCAACATCATAATTTCCATCATCTGAATCTGAGACATCATCAAACACAAAAGAATCATCAATTATATTCTCTTCTGATTCTTTTGGCAATGCTGGTATCGCAAATGGCACCATCATTTCTGATGATAATTTCTCAAATGGCATTGGCTCAACTCCAAGCCTAACATGCTCTGGAATATAACCTGAACCTGAATTTTTTTTCATAAAACAAATCTCCAATCAAAAAAGCCCCACAGATTAATCCATGGGGCAATTATTATGAAGCATTACCAGCTTCTTTTAAATCTCCAATTAACAAGCACAAATCACAATCGATGTTAACCCATGCAGTTGAACCACATTTGGGGCAAGTGTCAATTACCATAGATGCCAATAATGCAATTTCTGATGCTTTGACATTCCCAAGCAATCGCGCATCAGGTTCCCAAGATAGGGCGCATTCAAGAACATCAATGGCAATTTGCTCAATACCCCTATCTTTCATACGAATCTTCCGCTCGACGACGCTCTTCATCACGAGAAGAATTGCGTTGTCGTTTTTGTTCTCGGCGCTCTTCTTTCTTAGCTCGAATTTTATCCCATTCTCCACTTGCAACTTGCTTTTCAATAATAGCGGCAACTCTCGTTCGCTCAACTGCCTCGCGGCGCTTTCTGCGCTTTCGATCCGAGGGCTTTTCATATGTTTGAGATTCTTTATAATCACTTAAAATTCTAGACCGTTGAACCATTGTCCGAAATTTCTTAAAAGCGTACTCAAAACTATCATCAACCTTAACTTCTAATGTCGAAAATTTCGGACTAATATCTTCAAATTCTACAGGGGCCGTCATATTCAATTCTCCTTTTTCACAAACTCTATAAGATAGATATTTAAATTATAAGATCATCGATCTTTTATTTAAAAAATAAATTAATTCTTAACATAATTCAAACCATTGTAGAAATCAAGTTTTAAAATTTTATTATCATCAAGAATTTTGTCAACAAAAACTTCACCAACATCAGTTTTGTCATCATGTGAAACTTTCTTTCCATCAGGAATTTCTGTCAAAATATTTAAAGCAGACCTTGGGGCAATTAAAATATTCAACTCTTCCTGATCAACTCCACCAAAACCAGTCTCCAAATTTGAATTTTCATGCCAATCAATAATTTCCTTTATTGCATTTTTATTATTTGTCCAAAATCCAGTCATATTTTGATTTTGTCCACCAGGAATTCGGCGATTAACATTCAATGCTTTCGGTCCCAGACAAACTCGATAAAACAACTCCTCTTTATCATCAATGAAATCATACTTGCTGAAATATTTTTCATACATATCTTTATCAATCTCTATATTTCTCTCTTTTATTAATTTATAAATTGTAAAAGATCTATCAATAATATTTTTGTCACCAATTATTTTAAGCAAATGATTAAATAACTCATAATTCCCAATTTTCCCAGATTGATACAAATCTGAAATTAACCGATATTGATTGCCAATTTTTTCCTTAATAACAAAATCATATGTTAAAGACGGTAATTTATATAATTCAAAAGAATTTAAAATATCAAAAATTAATCCACGATCTTTTAAAGAAGTTACCTCGTTTGGAAATAATTGCTTGAACCTATTAAAGATATATTTTGATTTTGGTAAATCCCCAGCAATCAAAGCTTCCCATAATTTATTTAAAATCTCCTCATATCCCATTTCCAAAAATAAATTCTGAGATTTTTTAACAAATAAATCCACAATTTTTTCAATATAATTCATAAAACTCCACAATTTTAAATAAACAAAACCATAGCTTCATAGACAATAAAAAATATTATAAATATTACCATAATTAAAGATAATATATTACATAGTATTTTATCTTTTTTAACCTGTTTTTCAAGTCGTTCCATTTTAAGTTTCAAATGGCCAACATCATCCAAATTTCGGAACATTACTTTGTCCCTATCATCCATAAGTTGGCTTAATTTATCAACCATTCCAACGCGCCGAATTAATTGATCCAATCCCAAATTTTGCATATATCATCCCTTCAAATATTTTAAATTATTAAGAAATTCCAACAAATTAATAGATTTCATCTCATCTGAAATTGACAAAAGCAAATCAGTTGCCTGATATTGATCCCAATTAAAAAAACATAATAAATATGCGGCTTCTTCTCTTGTTATGTCAAATTTTTCTATTAACAAATTTACTTTTTTAACAATGGAAATCTCGCGCTCATCTTCAGTTAAAAATGGATTATAATCTGAGTGATTCATTATTTGCTATCCTCCTGACAGTAATCAATAACATTTTGTAAAATAATTGGTTCAGGAACATATGGTTCACTAAATTCAATTTTATGACATTTCCCACATCTTAAATAAACAGTATTAACATTTTTATAATAAAAAGTATCCCCACCGCAACTACTACAAAGTCTATCAGTTGGAATAGCTTTTTTAAATCCACAAGTTTTATTAACGCAAACTACAAACGGCCCATATCGACCATTTTTCTTTAAAAGATCCGAATTACATTTTTCACATTTAAACTTATCATATATAACATCCTGTTTTTTATCAGAACAAATTATCTCCCCATCTTTAAATTTAACATTCATAACATGAGAACAGGTTGGATAAGAGGGGCAAACTAAAAATGAATCCTTATGCCACCATCTTAATTCTAAATTAGATTTACAATGAGGGCAAGTATATCCAAAATCATGAACCTTTTGTAATTTCTTAGCACCTTCAAGTTCTGGAATCAATTCATTATAAAATGATGAAAGCATTTCAACATATCCAACATTCCCAGCCGCCATCATATCAAGCTTTTTTTCCATCAATGCAGTATAATTAGGATCCATGAATTTAAACTTACCAATTAAAAATTCTACAACTTTTAATCCAACATTCTTGGCGTAAAAAATACCATCTCTATTATCCACAAAATCTTTCTTTGATAATTTTTCTAAGATAAATTGGTATGTACTAGGACGCCCAATACCTCGGCGCTCTAATTCCTTTATCATAGTTCGTTCACTAAACCTAGATGGTGGTTGAGTTGCTTTTTTGTCAAATGAAAAGGATAACTTTGAAGCTTGATATGATTCACCAACTTCAAAAACAGGTAAAATAGATTCCTTATCATCATAATCTTCATACCCAGATGTTATTTTCTTCCACCCAGGATCTTTTAATACCTTACCAACCAATTTAAACCTAAGCTTTGAATTCCGCCCCTCTAATAAAATAGTACTAGTATCATAAATTGCAGAAGGCATTTGTGAAGCAACAAATCTTTCCCAAATTAATTTATATAATTTAATATCTTCTCTAGAAACAAAAATTTTATCTGGAGTTAAGAATACATCAGTTGGCCTAATTGCCTCATGAGCATCTTGGGCAGTACCTTTTACTTTAAAAACTTTATTCTGAGATAAGTAGCCTTGTTCTGTCAACCATTTTGAACAATCTTGAATGGCCTCTTCTGATACTCTAACTGAATCCGTTCTAATATAAGTTACATATCCATTTTCATATAATGATTGGGCTGAGGTCATAGTTTTCTTTGCTGGAAATTTTAAAAATCCAGCAGCAGCGGCAGCCATTGTAGATGTTATAAATGGGGGATCTGCCGGAACTTCCTTCTCAGCATTCAAAACTTCAATTATATCAAAAATATCATCATTTACTTTTTCTAAAATATTATCCAATTGATTTTTTGAAGATATTTTACCACAATATTTAGCTTTTATCTTGCTATCTTTCTTAAAATTAAAGAATAAATTCCAATATTCTTCTGAATTGAATTTATGAATTTCAATTTCACGTTCAACAATTAATCTTAAAGCAACTGACTGAACTCTTCCGGCAGATAATTTCTGACCATATAGATTCCACAATAAAGGAGAAACTGAAAACCCAACAACTCGGTCAATTATTCGTCTAGCTTGTTGTGCTTTATATAATAAAGGATCTAATTCTGTTGGGTTTTGAACTGCCTCAATAATCGCCTTCTTCGTCATTGATTTAAACAAAACTCTTTTTATTTCTTTATCCTTAAACTTCTTCAAAATCTCAGCCACATGAAATGCAATTGCTTCACCTTCTCGATCAGGATCTGAGGCAATTAAAATCTTATTACATTTCGCTGCAATATCTAAAATTGCTTTTACATAAATGGCTTTTTCGCTTATAATAGAATATTTAGGAACAAATCCACCATCAATATTAATACCAAATTTTAAATTACCAACATCACGAGAAACCAATTCAAAAATATGGCCATATGTTGGTCTAACAACATATTCTTTACCAAGATATTTTGTTATATTTTTTGCTTTTGATGGAGATTCTACAATTACTAAAGTGGGCATTTATTAAATTTCCTTACAGGTGAAGCATTTTTACGCCGCCCTCTGGAACGACACATGCTTTCTTAGAATTAGCTTCATAAACAACTAATTTCTTAGGAGCGCCAGCATCTAACATTGTAAATTGATCTGAGATAAATATATTACCACCATGATTATGGCCAGCTATACTTTGCATTCCAATTTCTTTCCATTTTTTAACATATTCTTCCACAATTTCTTTTTTATTATTGATGATAGAATTATTAATAGGGGATTTAATATGATATTGTTTCCAAAATCTATAAATATTCCTATCCCAAAGAACATCATGTGGTGAATTTGATGATAATCCTCCAACAGTATCATACCCAGCATGAGTGAAAATATAATTATCAGCCTTATGAATAAGCTGTAAATTAATTAAAAAGTCTATATGAGACTCTGGAATGATACTTAGAATAAAATTAATGAGTTCCTGTTTAGACTTATCCCCCCAAATTGAATAAGAATACAATTTGGCCATCATAGCAGCTTCTCTACCTGAATCTTTTCCTGGTAAATAACTAGCTACAGTATTTACCCCACCATTAACAGCCCAATCATTAAAACTAGTTCCAATATATAATGATTTATTTCCAATACCAAGAGCCTCCATCATAAGAAGCTCATGATTGCCCATTAAAAATGTAACTTTTTGATCATATTTATCTTTTAATTGAACCAATAAATCTATTACTTTTTTTGTAGTCGCCCCTCTATCTATATAATCACCCAAGAAAACGATTTTATCTTGTATTCCATCACTTTTTCTAAGTGGCAAAATATTTTTTAATACTACTTGAAGTAAAAAACTTGCCCCATGAATATCTGGTATAACATATAAACAATCTGTTTTACTTGGACGCCATTTTGTAGCCATTAATCACCTTTACTTTTAAAAAATATTAAATAATTCATCAATATTATTATCAACTGTCATTATTGTTACACAATAATCATTAGCTTCTTTTGTTGTTAAATATGGGGCAATGAAAACCACTGCTTTTGGAGATGTTAAAATATCAAAATGTCCTTTATACAATCTAGAAAACCCCTTTAACTTTGATAATATATCATTAACATAATCTTTTCTACTCGAAATTGATGAAAATATCCTTGAATCTTCAACTAATGAAAGATCAAATGCAATTGCCATTCTCATTAAAGAATTACGAATAGCCTCAAAATAATCAATAGGACTATTCATTTCAGTCCCAGGAAAAAATGTGTTCTTCCAGTGTGATTTTTGTTCATGCTGTTTATCTTTCATCTCTTTTTGAATCTTACCAAACCCAGAAATCAATGAACTTATGTCGGTATCTTTCATTTTTAAACTCGCTTTCCCCAATTATCACAATACTTTGCAAATTCTAAAGTATCTCCATTAAACAGAAGGTCTGTTGAATAAAAAACTTTAACATGCATTTTTTTACCATCAGAAGTGCAACTGACAATATAAACATAATCAACAATATTATGTTCACAATTTGGCGGGTAAATATATGTTCCACCAGGCTCTGATTTAACCAAAGCTATAAATTGAGCCGCCAAACAACCCATTCCATTTGCAACATGCTCATCATACCCGCCCAATCCATTAACCATTTTTTTACTTAACAAAAATCCAGCTAATTCTGCACCTACTGAATCTGGGTGTCCGTCATATTGCTGGTAAACACAGACCAAAGTTTCACCATCTTCTTGAAATTTAATCAAACTACGTGTTCCCATTTTTAACTCCTTTTTAAATTTAGCTTATTAATCTTCTCTTTGACTCGTTCTACAATTAATTTTCTAACTCTTTGCAATAATACAAGACTGCCCATTTCATAATGAGAATGAATTCTATAATGTGATACAATTACTTTTGTACCTGGTTTAACAAATCCATCCATAAAAACTTTTGAAAAATTATAGTTATAAACATGTTGTAATAAAGATGTTTCACCAAATTCATCTCTAACATCTATTAACTTACCAATAAAACATGAGCCATAATCTTTAAATTTATTACCCCCTATATATCTTTCCATGGTATTATTGTGGATAATGTTTGGTTTACTAACCTCGGCACTAAAAACACTCTTTCCAAGAAATAAAGATAGATTAGGGTCTGTAAGCGACAAAATGTCTACTACCTTTCCTTTGCGTTTTATGGAAAATGGCATATGATTCATTATTAAATCAACATAAACTTGAAATATTTTAGCTTGTAAGGCATTTTTATTCTGTTTAGTAAAGACTAAATAAGCAACCATGTCACCTGGATACTGTTTAGTCATTTCCATATAAGCTTGCAACATCAAATTTTTCTGAATTTTAGTACAAGAATAATTATTCTTATTATAAAAAGCCATTGCATCTTTAATACAACCAATTAATGTATCATAATATTGTTCAGCAGAGGCATTATATTGAATAACTTCGGGATTAGTTTCAATGCCAGTATCTTTTAAATTAAAAAATACATCTGCTGAATTGCCTATTGAATAATTATCAACAGTTTTATATCTAAAAGCAGATATAAGAGTTATTGGATGTGTTTTTTGTAATAAACTATCAATAGGTCCGGAAAAAGAACAATCTTCATACGGACAAGTGGCAGTTCCGCCGTCACATGAGGAAACAGGTATGAATCTACCACAGTCTTTACATTTAAATCCATGAATTGAATGAGATGCAAAAGCGGAATAGAAGTTAATTTTACTTTGATAAAAGATTTTCAACCTATCATCACAGCCTATCATCTTAGATTTAATCTCATTAAGATGATAAGCACAACTTTCACACTTTAAAACCCCATTTTCATTGGTTAAGAATTCTTTCTTCTTATAAAACCTACAAGCTGGGCATACATAAATAGATTTCTTCTGAATATTATGCTCATTAATAAATGAAAGATAAACATTTTTAATAGTTTTACGAACTACTCTTTCAGCATAATCTTCTTTACCAGCTAAATCAAGTTTTGAAAGAGCAATTTTAGCAAATTCACAAAAGGCATCTTTATGTAATTTGGGCCCTTTGATATATAAAGCATATTTATCTACATATTTTTTATAATCTTCATAAACACTCATAAACCCTCTTTTCAATTAACCGTTTTCAAATCAACATAAGGAGATTGGAACCGAACAAAATCATATGAATTCGTTTTTACAATACAATCACCATTTCCAATTAGGTTTTCAGCCCCAGTAGTATCAAGTAAAACTCTAGAATCAAACTTTGAGAATACCCTACATGCAATTCTAGCTGGGAAATTAACTTTAATAGACCCAGATATAATATCAACAGAGGGCCTTTGAGTTGCAATAATCAAATATATTCCAGAAGCCCTTGCTTTTTGAGCTAATAAAATTATAGCATTTTCAAAGTCTTTACTATGAAGTATAAGATCAGCAAATTCATCAATTACAATTACTATATTCTTAAATCCAAGTTCCCCATAAGACAAACCAGAACTACTCATTTGCTTATATCTTAAATTCATAACTTGAATCATTGATTGCAGTAAAGCTAATGCATTATCAATATAATTAACAACCTTATGAACAATTTTATTATATGCAGGCCGTTTATAAATATCAAATTCAACACATTTAGTATCAATTAAATTCAATATAACATTATCTTGAGTTAAAAGATTCAAAATAATATTATGAAGCAGGACACTTTTACCAGAACCAGTTGACCCACCGATTAATAAATGAGGATTATCGCAAATATTCATCCACATTGGTTGGCCATCAGTTGATTCTCCAAGTAAAACTTGTAGTCCGGCAGGCCTTGTTAATTGCCATTTTGAACTTAATTTTTGCCAATCCATTTTTTTAGGAGACCCAATAGCACCTAATAGTCGAACAATGCCTAGTTGTGGAATTGGAGTTAATGTAATTGGAGTCATAGTTTTAAGTAATAAAGATATTTCAGTCTTTAAATTATTTAAACGAGTTAATCTTGTACCTGGCTCCAATAAAATATCCGCCATAATATAATTATCTCTAACCATAGAAGAGGTACATGAGGCTTTAATTTTTAATACCGTAAAAATATTATTACAATGTATCTTCAAATTCTCCGCAGTATAATGCATATGGGTATATTTCCGTATTTTTATATGAGTTATGTTATATTGAATGGGAATAAATTGGATGTTATCGTAGCTGTAACAGACCAAGATAAATCCAATGGATTAATGAATCGCGATAATCCTTGTAATATGCTATTTTTCTATCGCGAACCAATGGTAAAAAAATTCTGGATGAAGAATGTTAAATTTCCGTTAGATATAATCTTTTGTCTCAAGGGTAGTGTGGTAGGAATAGAATCTGGCGAACCACTATCTACAAAATCAATAGGGCCAGATGAAGTTTCAGACATAGTTCTCGAATTACCTCTTGGAGATGCTGATAAATATAAGGTAAAACCAGGCGATAAAATTAATTTTATACCTGATATTAAAACTATTTCAAGTATTCTAGCATTTTCCAAAACATGTATTTAATAGATTTATCTGGTATAAATACAAATTTAATTTTTCTCAATTTAACACGATCAAGGCTTCTGTATAAATAGCCAACATATTTAATATTTAAAAATCCAAGATTCATAATTCTATTAAATAGAAATTGAATTATAATAAAGACTGCATCATCAATACCCTCCTGAGTCGCCCCACATGTCATCTTGTATAGATCCTTCTTCAACTCCCGAGCCGTCACTTCCTTTTCCTTTAATTTCCTTGTTTGCATGCAGAGTCCCTCGCATCAAAAATGATTCTTCTCTTATTAAAATATTATCTTTAAGTAAATCTTTAATTACAGAATATACAATAGAATGAGATTCCAAAGGAACTAACTTTGAAATTAATTGAGTTGGCGTTATTTTATCATTTTGTTCTACTAATGTAATTATCTTATATTTCAAATCTTTAAAAAACTCATTATCACAAGCATCCTCTACTTCAACATAAGATTCTCTGCTTGTTAATACCTTTAAAAATTCTGATAGTTTTTGTCGATAAATCTTCATCTTCTCTACTTCAGCAACTTTTTTATCTATTTTAGAAACGAGAGATTCAACATACCCCTTAATCTGATCTTCTGTTGTATATCCTTTTTCAGAACATCTTGCTAAAAATGAAATATAAAATTTACTCATTAGATAATAAACTCCTTTTTACAAATATAATTCAACAAATGAAACAATTAATGATTTTAAATCATGCAAATTACCTTCATAATCACCCCATAAAATTCCAAAATCATTTATTCTCTCAAACCCAGATAAAATAGATGCTTGCATATATATAGGCGCGTCAAACCATTTATTAGTTTTATCATTAAAAACCTTTATATAACAATCATCAATATTATCAAATAATATATGCGTAATATATACCGGCTGAGAGTCAAGCTTAAAAGCAAACAAGTATTCAGAATATTCTTGATAGCATAAATCAATTAAAATACCCCCCATATTTGCTTTCTTATTAAAAGAAATAGATCCTGCATACATTGAATGTTTTACAATACCTTGCCCATCATATTTTATATTTATAGTATCATTTAATTTTAATTTATCATTAATCAAACCATTATTATTTAATGATTTTGAAGTAACGCCAATATCAGAAAAAATACGTTTAACAATTTCATAGGTTAAATGAGTCATAAAATTACCTTATTTGAACTTTTGATATGAAAGAAAGCATATTCGAATAATCATATGCTTTAGGAGGAGAGAGTTCTTGCGTCTTTAGTTCAATATAACTCTCATAATCAAAAACTTCTCCATCCATTCTTCTTCTTGATAATTCATACATAGCTAAAACAGCAATATCCCGCTCTAAACCTAATGTTCTATAAAGAATAATATAGGCGGCAAGGGAATCTGATTCTGCAAATGGAATACAAAGAATTCTATTTGTCTTATATATTTTATTCTTTAATTCTAACCCAATATTTTTAATAGGCGAAATCATATAATGTTATTCTGTTTCTTATAAAATGCAACAAATGCCTTATCAGAAACTGTAAATGTTGGCGATTTATACATTAAAGATTTAAATGTTATTCTAAATATAAAACAATCAACTGTAAATCCCTTTATTAAATATGATCTTATTAAAAATAAGAATTTTTGAACAATATCTTTACAAACAGTTTTTTTTAATCCAGTATGAGCTCTTATATTATCCACAAGCTCATCCATAAAATCCATTTCAATCATATCCGGAGTTATATCCGGCAAAGATGTAATACCCTCATATAAAGATGGTATAAAATCATCCATTTTTAAAACCCTTTAGCTGGTCCATCAAAAAAAAACAACTGTTCACGGCCATGCGATCCAAAAATCTGAACTGTTAACTTACCAGTATTATAGCAACAAGAATCGAGATTGCAAGAAAAATCGTAAAACTTTGGAATTCCATCTTTTTGAGAATCATGCCCCGAAACAATATAGCCAAATCTACCGTCATATAATTTATGCCAATTTATAGACCCTGCTTGAGACGGAATCATCCTTGGAATTCCATCAACAACTTTATAAATAGACTTAACATATTTTTTCGTTATAGGATCAACCGTTCTTACAACCAAAACATCTAAACTATGCTGTAAATCAAACCATGTTGTTTTTGGAGTTACTCCTCCGTGAACTATAGTTATGATATTTTTTGAAGAATTATAAGTAAAAGATAATGATAATGGCTGTTTTGAAAACCATTTTATATATGGGCAATGTTTATTATGTTTCTTTTGGTCTTTTATTTTTCTAAACTCATGATTGCCGCAAATAACATATGCAATATTTTGATCAACAAGCTGCATAAACTTATTAGTTATTCTATTACCAACTTCCCGGCCAAAACCTTTATCATATATATCCCCAACAGATATTAAAATCATTTTTTCTGATGGGGTAATTACATCAAATATTTTATTAAATTGAATTTCATGTTCATGTATATCACCGATAATTGCAAGTTTAACATCATCGACGATATACTCCATAAAAGCCTTTAAAAAAATTGTTACAAAATAATACAGAATTATTACTTGCAGGCCCTCCCCATCAATTTCAAAATGATTAAGATATTATTTTAAATCAGATTTTTTGTAAAATATTTGAGTATCTTTATCTTTTATAAGACCTTTATATGATGAAGATTCTTTGGGGATAACATCATCATATTCTATACTACCAACAACCTGTAATTCTTCTTCTCCTTCTTTTGAATTAAAGACTATAAAGACAATATCATTAGATGAGCAATCAATAGAACCATTGAATTTAAGCTTGGCAATATAGAAAGTTTTACCATATTGATCTTTTCTTGTATCCAATTCAATCTTAAGTCTGTCATCTCGCCGGCTAAATTTACTATACGTTGAATTTTCTTTATTGTTTTTTGTTATTTGAACTTCTTCTTCACCTGATTCAGACAAGAAAACTAAAAAAGTAACACCAGAATCAAAATAAATAACACCAGGGAAACTTAATCTTCCAATATAAAATATATTATTATCTCGATCTTCACGCGGATCTAATTGAATTTTTAAATTTGACATTAATTAACTCCATTAAAATTTTTCTAATATTTCAGATGCTCTGTAAACATCAGTTCCATTATTAATAATACTAGATAAAAAATCCTTATCATTTACAAACGATACAATATTATCATTTAACTGCCATTTATTCCTACTTATACCTCCATTTCTAGTTTGAACTATTGTTGGTATTTTGTAAACAGCAATGCCATTAATGTAAAATGGTGGGTAATAATTATAAAAATCTATCCCACAATTATGTAATAATATTGATATTTTTTCTTCATCCGATTTATTTTTTAACATATCAGAAATTATTATTTTATTGTATTTTTTAGATAATTCATAAATAAGAGCTTCATTAATAGCGAACCTAAAACCAAGTTGTTGCCTTAAAACAAGATTATTAGCTGCTTCATATACATAAGGAACAGCAAATGCTTTACAAGTAAAAACTGGATCTACAGCAATATTAAGAGATGAATGACAAAGAGATTTGTACTTATAAAAACTAATAGTCAATGAACTTGCGACAGAAGATATGATCTTTTGAACATTATTTTTATACCAAGGTTCATAATCATGCTCTTTATTATTTTTTAATATAATAGAAATCTCTTTATTATGACAAAATCCAAAAACTGCATCTGGAATATCAGAGATGCAATAAAGCATAGATTGAGCCATAATATCGGTAAATTCCTGACTATATGGTTTTGCCAATGATTCCGTTAATTTTCTATAATTATGTAATTCCGCACGTATGATTATGGGTAATTTTTTCATAATTACCATATCATATTTAGATTCATAATCATCATGGCGGTCTTTAAAGGAAGGCATTTTACTCCTATTTAATTCCAGACGAACCGAAGCCACCAGAGCCGCGAGTTGCATTTCGTTCAGAACACAGTGTAGCAAATTTTTCTGAAGAAGCAATCCTGCAAGAAATATTATATCTTATTTCAGGAATTATTTGGGCAATTCTTTCTCCAAATTTAATTTCTTTAAAACTATTTGCCATAATAATATCATCATTATCCGGGACGTACTGACAACAATAATAACACATTCCTTCATACGACTCATCGATAGTTCCATATAGAGAATGTATATGTCGTTTTATAAATGTGCTAGATCTTGGAACAAGTTTTAGAAACCAACCATCAGGGACGAATACTTTAAACCCCAATGGAATTTTTAAATATCTAAAAGGAATTAACTCAGTAGTTTCAGCACATCTGACATCCCACCCAGCAGATAAATCATCGGCTCTTTTAGGTAAAAAATCCCCTGGACTGATTTTGGTGTCTTCTAAACATTGTTCATTATATAATTTACATTTTTCAGCAAGTTGCTCATCCAAACAAAAATAAAATTCACTCATTTAATCTTCCTCCTTTAATTTTTCCAACTTATTAAAGCCGGCCCATCTTCTCTATGCAACTGTCCCTTTTCATTTTTCCAAGTTTTAACATGTTGATTCCCCGTACATTTTGGCCATTTATTTTCCATTTTCATAATTCTCCTTTAATAATTCAATTTTATCTTTTAATAATTTATTTTCAGTCTTTAATTTTAAATATTCTTCAAAAAACTCTTTAGAAATGTTACAATTATTAATCCAATATTCATTAACCCCACTACTTCTTTTAATAGCAGGCCCGTCCTCTCTGTGTAGTTTCCCATTTATCCACCATGACTCATATCCATCAGAACGTTCAATAGCTGGGCCATTCTCTCTGTGAAGTTCTCCATTTAACCGCCATTCTTTTCCCCCATCATCCCACTCTATTGCTGGCCCATCTAGTCTATGCAATTTTCCATTTTTATACCAAAATTTAGATCCATTTACCCAATCTATAGCAGGACCGTTTTCTCTATGCTTTAAACCATTCTTATACCACTCCCTATCTCCATCTGCAAATTCAATGGCAGGTCCATCTTCTCTATGAAGTTCCCCTTTTTCATTCTTCCATATTTTATTTCCCAAAGAATCAATTTCATATTTTGAATCCATTTAACACCAACTTTCTTAAATCACAAATCTTCTTATTATAAAAATTATATAAAAATTTCAAAAAAGAAATCTTACAACCATTTAACCAATATTGTTTTTTACCATCACCCAACATAATTGCAGGTCCATCTTCTCTATGCAACTTACCTTCTTTATACCAATATTTGCCACCATCAGGAAATTCAATAGCAGGCCCATTTTCTCTATCCCGCTCTCCATTTAACCACCATTCTTTAACTCCATCCCTTCTTTCAATTGCTGGGCCATCTTCTCTATGTAACTTGTCATTTTTATACCACCATTTACCACCATCTTCCCATTCAATAGAAGGACCATCTTCCCTATGTCTCTTATCATTCAACCAATATTCATTATATCCATTAATACGTTCTATTGCAGGCCCCCCATCTCTATGTAAAAACCCATTTAAATAATAATATTTATTCCCGCTGGCTAATTCAATAGCAGGTCCATCTTCTCTATGAAGTTTTCCTTCTTTATACCAATGTTTATCCCCACTAACTCCTTCAATAGCAGGACCATCTTCTCTATGACATTTTCCATTCTTATACCAATGTTTACTTCCACTTGTGAATTCTATAGCAGGCCCATCTAATCTATGTAACTTCTTACTTTTATTATACCATTTCTTAGTTCCATTACGAAGCGTTCTGCAAATTAAATTATTCTCAATCTTTTCCATTTTTAATAACTTCTCCCTTAATTAAAACAACTATAAATTTTTCTACTGTAAATAATCCACAAAAACTTCAAAAAAGAAACCTTAATTCCATTTAAATAATATTCTTTATAACCATCTGCAAATTCAACAGCTGGCCCATCTTCTCTATGTAATTTTCCATTTATCCAATATTCTCTATCCCCATTTTTACCTTCATAAGCAGGCCCATCTAGTCTATGACGTTTCCCATTTTTAAACCAAGCTTTACATCCATTAATATGTTCTACAGCAGGACCATCATCCCTATGTTGCAATCCATCTCTATACCAATATTTACTTCCATTAGAATATTCAATGGCTGGCCCATCATCTCTATTCAATTCACCATATGTATACCAAAATTTACTTCCATCAGAATGCTCTCTAGCCGGGCCATCTTCTCTATGACATTCACCATTTATATACCAATGTTTTTCGCCATTAGCAAATTCTATAGCAGGACCGTCTAGCCTATGTAGCTTCTTACTTTTATTATACCATTTCTTATTTCCATTTCGAAGCGTTCTACAAATTAAATTATTCTCAATCTTTTCCATTTTCAATAACCTCATCTTCCATTGGAGTAACTTGAAACATTTCTTTTGCCAAATAATTATACACAGAATTGTAATAACCACAAGAACATTGAATAGCTCCTGAAAAAGAAGCAATCATTAACCCTGCCGATCGTTGCAATTCCAAGCCACAATCAGGACATTTAAAATCTTTTCCAGCAGGCACCCACCGAATCTTTAACAATTCCACAAATGCCGCGCTGCAAGGGTCCAATTTTGAAGCCAATTTTGCATAAATTTTGTTAACATCAATTTCTTTGCCCTTTAATTTTAATTGCCTTGTTTTTAAAATTTTTGCCAATTTCTTTTTATTCATTTTCTCTCCATTACGACCAATAAACATAAATTATGGGCCGCAAATCATTAATAGTATCAACTGATTTAAAAATTTGAGACCACTGAAATAATGCCAAAATGTCAAGCGGAAGTCTTGGTCTGAAATCTTTTTTTAAATGTTGCAAAAAATCCCCAGTAGCTGTTGGGCCCCGTTTTTTATCCCATCTGCCCACCAATTGTGAATAAGCTGCTGGCATAATTAATACAGGACCAAGTTCATCGCAATGCTCAAATGCATAGCTATCTTCTGCAAAAGATTTTTTCGGCTTTCTGAAACGAAACATACAAGAATTATATGGATAAATACCAGAATTATTTAATTTAATAACCCTGCCCCTGCCATCATTTTTAAATGTTTCTTCTTCCCAGTCGATTATATCATCATAACGAAACCACTCTTTATAATTACTCGGGGCAACCAATACCATTACATTTGGCAAACCATATTCTGAATTATGAATGATACAATCACTCAGAAAAGATGCTTTTGCTTTACCATTTTTAAATGATTTTACCATGCCTATTTCAGAAGAAATGTCAATAGCTAATTTGCAACCAATATATTCATTATCAAGCAATATCTGTAAAGAATCTTTATTATTTTCCATCCAAGATATTAGATTTTCAAAATTTTCCTCATTGTAAGAATAAAATCGTTCCTCATATTTTTCCCAATCAATACGTTCATCAACCATTTTAATTGAAGATTTCGTCTTCTTAAATTTTAAATCAGTTAATCCATAGCCAAGAACTTTGTGAACTCGAATTCCCATAATTAACCTCCAAAATTAAAAATCTGAATGCCAGTTCCAAGCAGTATTTAAAATATCATCAATCCCAATTTCAGGACGCCAATTAAGATTTGACATTATCTTTTCATATGAAGCAACAAGAATGGGCGGATCTCCAACTCTTCTTTCTTGAAAAGAATAAAGAATCTTTTCATTTAATATTTTTGATAATGAATTGATAATTTCCAAAACAGAAGTTCCATTTCCAGTCCCAATATTATAAACATCAGATTTGCCACCGTCAAGTAAATATTTGGAACAAAGAATATGCGCTTTTGCAATATCATTTACATGCACATAATCACGTATAGCCGTCCCATCTTCAGTGTCATAATTATTTCCATAAACATTAAATTCAGTGTCTTTAATAACTGAATTAATAAGCAATGGAATTAAATGCGTTTCTGGATTATGACGTTCACCAATATCTCCATCATAATCAGCGCCGGCGGCATTAAAATATCTCAATGCAATAAATTTAATATTAGATGACCGACTTACATCAGATATTAACCATTCCATTGCAACTTTTGTTTTGCCATATGGATTAATGGGAGCTAATTCATGTTCTTCATTTATTGGATAAGAGCTTGGATTACCATAAACAGCAGCTGAGCTAGAAAATACAATAGCATTACATTTAGCTATTTTCATTACATCCAATAATATTGCTGTTGAATAGACATTATTTATATAATAATCTATTGGATTTTTTATAGAATTTGGAATAATACTAAAAGCGCCAAGATGAAATACGACATCAAATTTATATTCATTAAATAATTCAAATAATTTAATAGGATTAGAACAATCGAAAGTAGCAATATAATCAGCGCCAGCACGTTCTGCCAAAAATTTATGACCAGAGCTAAGATTATCTAAAACAACTACGTTTTTACATCCTTCTTTTTTTAAAGTTCTTACTAAATGAGATCCAATATATCCCGCACCTCCAACAACCAAAACTTTTAAATTTTTCATAAATCAAGTTTCAATTTTGCTCCTTAATGATTTAATCTCATCCTTTAATTCCAAATGTTCCTCAAAAAACTTATTAGGAATTTTGTGCCCTTTTAACCAATATTCTTTTTTCCCATTAGAATATTCTTTAGCTGGACCATCTTCTCTATGAAGTTTGCCATTTTTATACCATTCTTTATCACCATTAATATATTCAATAGCTGGCTTATTTTTTCTATGTAATTTATTGTTTTTATACCAATATTTATCACCATCTGCACTTTGAACTGCTGGACCATCTTTCCTATGTAATTTATGATTTATCCACCACTCTTTATCACCCTCGATAAATTCACAAGCCGGACCATCTTCTCTGTGACGAAAGCCCTCTTTATACCAAAATTTATCCCCTTTAATATATTCTATAGCTGGGCCATCATCTCTATGAAGTCTTCCATTCTTATACCATGCTTTATTACCATCTGCAAATTCTTTAGCAGGACCATCTTCCCTATGTAATTCATGGTTTATCCACCATTCTTTATTACCATAAGCCTCAACAGCAGGGCCATCTTCCCTATGGCGTTTTCCATCTCTATACCATTCTTTATTTCCATTTGCATATTCTATAGCGGGCCCATCTTCCCTATGAAATTCCCCCATTTCATTTCTCCAAATTTTATCCCCATTATTATTAATGGTACATTTACTTTCCATTTTTAATTTTATCCTTTAATAATTTAATTTTAAATAAAAATCATATAATCTAATCGTTAACTGCATCCGAAATATTCACGGTCGCAAAATTTGGTAATTATAAGTTTTTACTTTTAATGTTTATAAACTGCAATATTTGGCCTGAAGATTAATGGCGGTTTTTAACAATTTATTAAAAAATGAAGATGTTTTTTCATATTTATTTACCATAATATCTATTCCATCGTTGTAAATATCATCATATCTTATCAAAAGATTTCTGTCATCATTAAGAAGCTTAAGTGCATATTGCCTTAATATCTCTTTCATATCTGATAATGTTACTTGTTCAGGCATTTTGGGCCATGGTCGAATAAGTGAAGCTTTCTTTCCCCCTATTCTTGTTGCTAACCATCTACTCTCCTTTCTTTTGAAGATTGTTATTAATTCCTTTTTACTCGTATACAAATCTTTCTCTTCTACTCGTTTCCCATTTATCCACCAATCTTTATCCCCATCTACATATTCTCGAGCTGGTCCAGTTTCTCTATGAAGCTTTCCATTTATCCACCATTGTTTATCTCCATTAGCATATTCTTTTGCTGGTCCATTTTCCCTATGTAATTGTCCATCCTTATACCAAAACTTATCTCCATTAATACCTTCATAAGCAGGTCCATCTTCTCTATGTTGTTTATTATTTATATACCATTCTTTACTTCCATCTGCCCATTCAATAGCTGGTCCATTTTCTCTATGACATTTCCCATTTAGATACCAAAATTTACTTCCTTCTGTACTTTCTGTAGCTGGTCCATCTTCTCTATGCAACATTCCATCTTTATACCATTCTTCACGCCCATCAGCATATTTAATAGCAGGGCCATCTTCTCTATGTTTTAACCCATTTATATACCAATATTTATCTCCATTAGGCCATTCTACAGCGGGTCCATCTTCTCTATGTAATTGATCATTCTTATACCACTCTTTAGGTCCATGATTCACTTCGATAGCTGGTCCGTCTTCTCTATGACGTTTCCCATTTATATACCAATATTTATTCCCACTGGGATATTCTACAGCGGGCCCATCTTCTCTGTGAAATTCGCCATTTCTATACCAAAATTCACCTCCGTCTGAGGAAGTTATTTTTCCTACATCTTCTGATAAAATTTCATATCTATTTCCACGCGCTGTTGTATCATAGTCTTCCCCAAATATTAATATTTTATTTAATATTTCATTGAAATATTTATTGTTTTGAAGCTGCTCTATTTCTTGACTGCTTAATTCGTTGCTTTTTATTAGTAAATAAGCACTTTTCTCTGAATTTATATTATTTCTTTTTACTAAATTTTTTAATTCCTCTTTATATCTATTTACCTCTGACTCATTTGGCTCATTGCCAAATTTGTTTAAAATTAATGCATTTATAACATTATCTTTTGATCTTAATAAATGCCTTGTATCTTCTTCTTTTAAATTTGACAAATTATAATTTTGCAGTACCGCCTCTACTTCATATGAATTTTCACTCCTTAAAAATTTATCCTTTTCTTCTTTTGATAATCCTTTCATCTTTTCAGATACTTTGTAGTATTCAGTCACAGGTCTTTTTATACTGTCTCTTTTTACCATTTCTAAATATTTTAACGGATCTACATTCTGGCGCATCCCATCAAATGTATCAAATATTCCAATTCCTTTTGTAAATCCTGAACTGGATTCTGTATATTCTTCTAATATTTTACCAGTTTCAGAGTCTCTAACTATAGAATATGCAACTCCTAATAAATTATTAGATACTTCTTTCTCCGAAACGGCAATATAAAATACTATGTTCTTTGCAGAATAATATTTAAAATAACTAGAGTTGTCCATCAATATACACCATTTAGGATAAACTCCATACTTGCCTTGTATTTCTATTCCTACTTTTTTAGCCTCTTCTTTAGTTTTTGGCTGGTATATAATATAATCTTCATCTTTATAGAAAATTTCTACATCTGTTTTTTGTATTTTTTCTTTAGCTTTTTGTCTTTTACCAGACATTCCTTCTAATTCTTTAATTTTATCTTCTAATTCTTTTGCTGTATATTTGTCAATATTTTTCTCATGTTGCTTTAATTTATGTTGATTATTATGGAAATATTGTAATGTAGGAATTATATCATTTAATGAATTTCCAAGTCTATATTCACGAATAATCCAAGGAAGATATTGATTATCATTTCCAACCCTAGAATTTATAATTTCATCTATTGCTGGAAGAATGTCTGAATTTTCTTCTTTTATTTTCTCTACTGCTTCTGGAGATAATCCTTTTGCAGCAAGTTTATAAATTTGATATAAAAAACAATTAACAATTGAATATATTTTAATCATGATTAAATTCCATAAAATTACAGTTCATGCAGTAATACTGAAAAATTGATATCCAGAACCTGAAAAATGGAATCTTATTTTCCTATGTGACGAACCCACAGTTAAAACAGAGGGCCCTCTCATTCCATGAAATAATAAATTTATTTAATAATAACAACTGAGGCCATCAATATTAATTTCAGATAATATATATTTAACTAATTTATCAGCAGAAACATCAACACTCTCATTCATTGTCTCTAGTACAAAATCAGGATTTTCAGGCATCTCATATGGATCTGAAATACCTGTAAAATTATTTATCTTTTGAGGATCCCCATCTGGTAATAAAGCGCGCTTATAAAGTCCTTTAGGATCCCGTTTGCATAAAGTTGGAATATCACATTTTACATAAACAACTTTAACTCTTGGATCGCCTTTCATAAGTTCTTTTCTAACTTCATCATAAGGATTAATAGCGGCCATAAATGTTATAACGCCATTCCTAGCCAATACTTTTCCAACAAATCCTAATCGTCTAATATTTTCATTTCTATCTTTTTTAGAAAAGCCAAGATCACTACATAATGATTTTCTATATTCATCCCCATCAATTATTTCAACAGCATATCCTAATTCCTCTAATTTTAATTTGGCAGCATTTGCAACTGTTGATTTCCCTGCCCCACTTAACCCAGTCATCTGAATAAATAACATAATATCTCCAATCAAAAATTAAATGAAATTTGTTTTGAATATTCTTTTACAGAAGATGATTTGCCTTTATGCCATGGTTCAAAATCATCAATTTCTTGTATTGTAGGGAACATACCATCGAATCTAAACCCTCGATCATCTAAATATATTTTTGCAATTGGTTTAACATTGGTAAATTCTAATTCATCTAAAAGATCTTTATTAAATCCAAATTTTTTCATCCAATTAATCATCATATTAACTATGGTTTGATTTTTGCATCTAGTAGAGAAAATAGAAACATCATAACCAGATGATAAACAATTTTCAATAAATTCAAAAGCTCCATTAACTGGGGGGTCTGGTAATTCATCTGCTATATATCCATTACGATAAGAATATATAACTCCATCAAAATCAATAGCAATTCTAGCTTTCTTGTTCATCATCAACTCCATCAAACCAATTTTGATATATTTTAGCATTTTCCATTTCACCATTAATGGAAACCCAAATATATATAATAGCAATAATCATCCAAAAACTTAAATATAATAAAGAAATTATAGCCAAAACAATGCATAAAATCTTAGACAATATCACACAAATTCTAGTAGCATCCAAATAATTAAACCATTTACACAAAATTGATCTAAGAACTTTACCACCATCCATGGGTAATATTGGAAGCATATTAAAAATAAACATTACAAGATTAATAGCCACCATAAATAATAAAAGATTATATTGATCTTGCCCTAGTAAATAAAATGGTATATATCCAATTACAAATAATAATAAAGAAACTAAAGGCCCTGAAATTGTTATATAAAATTCATCTTTATATACAGGAAAATCCAAAATACTAGCCTTGCCACCAAAAAAGTTTAATTCAACATCCCCAACTTCAAATTTTCTAATTTTAGCAGCAAACATATGCCCGAACTCATGCCCTAAAATAGAAATATAAATTATAATACATTTAAAAAAAGATAAGATAAGTTTAGTTTGAAGAGAAAAAGGATAAGAAATAAAAAAGCAATCCCATATAACGAAACAAACAATAAAAATAATAAGACTCCAATGGCAAAATATATCTATTCCGAATAATTTACCGAGTCTTAATCTTTTCATTTTAAAGCCAGTCCTACCACCAAACTTCTTAATTGATCAAAATCCTGATTATTATCAATAATATGATCAAAATAATCGTCCGAAATTGATTGAGATTCCATTTCGGAACTATGTTTGGCATGAATTGTTTTCAAACCTGCGCCATCTCTTTTAATGCGAACTAATTTTCCGCCCGCATTTCTAACCGCTTCTAATTCATTAATATATCTACCGTCTGATATAATCACTCCATTGTATTTTTTATAATCAACATTTGTCATTAAACCAGATATTGAAGAGTAGAAAAAATTTGAGGTCTTACACATATCAATCGCCTCAAATACTTCATCTACAAATACATTTTTATATAATCCCGTATATGTTGAACCAATCTTTTGAAGCGCTTCCCTAGGCGAAAATCCATATCGGAGATCAATTTCATTCCGTAAATGAGAGCTTCCCCATAATTGTTCATAAGTAAATTCAAAAGAATCCATTAAAGTTCTTTTAAGGCCATCAGCAAAACCAATTTTTAACCACCCATATGGTTCAAACATATGCGCAAAAGTGTCTTTACCACTACCAGCTAATCCATTTAAACATATAAGTTTCCATACTTCTTCTAAATAAGCAAGATCATCATCAACTTTGACAATTAAATTAGCCCCACATTCACAAGTTCCCGTAGAATCTTCCTTCCACCATCTATATAAAATATTATCAATTGGCTCATTTGCCGGAATATTTACACAATCCTTATTACAAACTGGACAATTTAAATAAGGCTTGTACCAATGTCCAATTTGTTTATAGCAATCATTTTTATATTCTGGCAAAAACATATTTACCTCAGTTTTCTTTTAAAGAATTAATAACATTCTCCAGCAGCCAAAGCATGAAATAAGAAATCGCAAATTAATATTTTGTATTCTGGATATACTACATACTTTTTACCATCAATATCCAAATCGCCAGTCTCATCTTCCTCAATTGCAAAAATATTATGAATCATGCGAATCACAACTTCTTTAGTTAGCTTCAAGTTTCTTAAATTTAAGAGAAATGGACGTGAACCAACTCGAATATTTAATTCTTTAACTGGAAAACGTTCTACCCAATCATTACTTACTGGCGGAGTTGTTGTTATTGATAAATTTGCATGCTTTATTTGTGGTACTTGAGATTCTTGTACCTCATTAACAATTAGTTTTTGAGGTATAATATTTTCAGGAATATCTGTACCCGCATCTACAGACCGAACAATGTCCTTTAAAACAGAAATTGATAAATTAGCATCTTTAACAATAGAAACTAGTTCTGAATTAAAATAAATTCCACCTTTACGGCCGCGAACAGTATAAAAAATACCATTACTTGCATGGACGACTTCCATTACAGCAGTTCTAAAAGCAGCTCCTTTAAGTTTTAGAGATGTAATAAGCTCTTTATCTTTTGCCAATTCATCAATAGAAATACGCGGAACCTTTTCCTCTTGGAACTTTCGGCGCAAACAAGATAATATAATATCTTTTTCAATTAAAGTCAACATAATAAATAATTCCTTTCAATCAAAACATTTCCGAAAGTTCATCATCTGAAAATGCATCAGGCTCATATGAAATTGATTCCAGACCTTGTTCACCAGTAGTCGGATTTTGAGCCCAAGTATCTGTCATTTTCTTACAACCACAATGACGACAGACTTCAGTTATTATGACTCCACCACCATGCCCCCAAACACCAGGATTTTCATCACACCCACCAAGCCATTGCGGTGATTCCCATCTATGGCGAATTCTTCCTTCAATACAATCTGGTTCTTCTGGATATATTGAAACTGTGAAAGAATCTTCTAGATGAGAATCTTTGTATATATTGTAGGAAACAAAAACCGTTTTATCTTCATCGCATCCATAATCTCCAGCTTCAATTTCATTTTCAGCTAATTCCCTTGCTTCATCCAAATTATCAGCTTCAATATTAAATTCCCAACCATTATCATCAACAATTGTGTAAATCATTATTTAATACTCCTTAAGTTTTGAAAGAAAATTAAAAATATCTTCTAAATCATAAAAAGATAATGATAAAGTACTTGTTTCCAAATCTATATTTATCATTTTTACTAAATCTATATTTATCATTTTTACTTTTTCAATTTGTTTTACATTTTCTATATTTTCAACAACATTTTCAACTTTTACTCCATTTACCCACCACTCTTTAGATCCATCAGTACATTCAATAGCTGGCCCTCCTTCTCTATGTAATTTACCATTTATATACCAATGTTTACTCCCATTAACATCATCCACAGCTGGACCATCTTCTCTATGATATTGGCCATTTTTGTACCAGTATTTACTACCATTAGCAAATTCTTTAGCTGGGCCATTGTCTCTATGACATAAATTATTTATAAACCAAAGTTTACTCCCATTGGCATATTCTACAGCCGGTCCTCCATCTCTATGCAATTGCCCTTTTATATACCAAAATTTATCTCCATTAGACCATTCCATAGCTGGGCCATCTTCTCTATGATATTGTCCTATTTCATTTCTCCATATTTTATTTCCATCTCCACTAATTGTGCATTTTGGCCATTCTTCCTTTTTATTCGTTGGCAAGTCATCTTCTCCAACCTGTACTCCATTTAAATAATATTCTTTTTTTCCATCTGAATATTCTATCGCTGGTCCATCCTCCCTATGCAATTTTCCTTCTTTACACCATTCTTTATGCCCATCAAGCCTTTCAATAGCTGGGCCGCCCTCTCTATGACGAATTCCATGCTTAAACCATTCTTTAGAACCACAATTCCATTCGTAAGCCGGTCCGTCATCTCTATGAGGAAGTCCATTTACATACCAATATTTATCTCCATTATTCCATTCAACAGCAGGACCATCTTCTCTGTGCCACTGATGGTTTGTATTATACCATTTTTTATTTCCAAATCCATCAATTTTATATTTTGGCCATTCATCCTTTGCCTTTGTTAATAATTCTTTATTTTTATTCATTGGTAAATCCTTTTCTTCAACTTTTATTCCATTTAACCAATATTCTTTACCCCCATTCGCATATTCTCGTGCAGGCCCATCTTCTTTATGACATAATCCATTTTTAACCCATATTGTATCACCATTTGAATATTCTATTGCTGGACCACCATCTCTATGTAATCTATTATTCTTATACCATTTTTTACTCCCATTCACAAATTCAATAGCTGGCCCATTTATTCTATGCAATTCTCCCTTTTTATTTCTCCATTCTTTATGCCCATATTTATCAATTGTACATTTTATCATGAAATTTCTCCTTTAAATATTTAAACCAATTCAATAATATCATCTCTACCAGGTCCGACAGATAATGATTTAATAGTTACACCAACAAATTTTTCTACAAATTCTACATACCGCTTTGTTGCATCTGGCAAAAACTTATAATCATGACATTGTGAAATATCTTCCAACCAACCATCATGTCGATCAAATACCGAACAATCAATTCTATCAGGATACTCCTTTAAACTTCTCTTATCACCTTCTTTAAAATAATTTGTTAAAGTATAAATATCACCACACCCAGTTAAGATATCAAGCTTTGTCATGACTAAGTCGGTCACTCCATTTAATAAAACAGCATATTTTAAAGCAGGTAAATCTAACCAGCCAACTCTTCTAGGACGTTTTGTTACTGACCCATATTCATTACCATTGTCTCTAATTAATTTATTAACATATTGATCTTCTATTTCAGAATAGAAAGGACCATTACCAACACGGGTCATATATGCTTTAGTTACTCCTATAACTTTTTTAATAGTTAAAGGACTTATACCTGCACCTGTACACGCACCCCCGGATATACTAGATGAGGATGTAACAAATGGATATGACCCATGATCAATATCTAACAATGTTCCTTGCGCCCCTTCTAATAAAATATACTTCCCTTTCTTAATAAGTTCAATAATATCTATTGAAACATTAGAAACAGTCATTTGATTAGTAAATAAATCTTTAGTAAATGAGAAAAACTCTTTATCTAAGAAATTATGATCAGCAAATTCTAATTCATTATTTACAAAATCCATAACTCTAAATGAGGTTCTATTAATTTTATTTCGATAGCAAGGGCCTATTCCTTTTTTAGTAGTACCAATTTTTGATTCATTAGTTTCTTCAGCAATATATTGAGGAAGAATAACGTGAGCATTTGCAGCAATTACAAGTTTAGATTTAATATCAATTCCAATTTCATTCAATTGATCTATTTCAGATTTAAGAACATAAGGATCAACAACGCATCCACAACCGATCATACATTTGGTATCATGCAATACGCCACTTGGAATTTGGCGAAGAATGATTTTTTTATCATTTTGGTAGATAGTATGACCTGCATTTGGGCCGCCAGAATATCTAACAATTGCCCCAAGACTATTTTTATATTCATGTGCAATCTGATCTATAACTTTACCTTTACCTTCATCCCCAAATGCACAACCAACCAAAACAATACATTTCTTCGCCAATTTCATTTTGTAACTCCTTTTTAATTTTCCGCTTTAAAAATACGTTGCCCTCACTTTTCAGAAATGGGAATAGCGCATAAAATAATTGCTATCACTGTTGCAACCATGACAAATGAAGAATAGCCTTGCAACGAAATAAATAACCCCCATTTAACACCACATAGTGCCCAGGCAAATGATCCAAAAACAAAACCACAAATTGGAGCTGCTACCAAATATTTCCCAGCTCGAGGTGCAAAAAATGCCAAGGCACCCATAAAAATTGCAACTACTACAATGAATGGCACATAATTCTCCTTAATTTAATTTTAAATGATTTTGCATTTCAAAATCTTCTGAAATTAATTCCTGATTCTGATTTAAAACAAACTGGTCATTATTAGAAATATCCTCAATTCTATACTTCATTTGAAATATATTCTTAAAAAGAACATCAATAAGTTCAGTTCCGGCCATTGACAATCCCTCGACTCTTAATTCTCTTGAAATCTTATCAACTTTATTAGATTTAATCTGAGAGAGTGAGAGACCTGCAATATAAGTTACAAATGAAGTTCCAATTTTAGAATTTAAAAATTCTGAGACAGCTTTTAATTGAGGTTTGCTAGTTATATTAAGAGCAGTAATTATAGCATTTTTTATTATTTTAACAAGTTGTTTACAAAGAACTCTATTAAGAGCAGATAATCCATCATCTTTTAATAAGAATTTAACCTTTATTTCTTTTGCAGATAATTTTTTACCATTTAAATACCATTCTTTATTGCCATTAATATATTCGACAGCTGGGCCATCTTCCCTATGCAATAACCCATTTAACCACCATGATTTATTTCCATTAGCATATTCACAAGCCGGGCCATCTTCTCTATGCAATTCTCCATTTTTATACCAAGCTTTATATCCATTACTACATTCACAAGCTGGGCCATCTTCTCTATGCCTTTTATCATTTATCCACCATTCTTTATCCCCATTAATAAATTCTACAGCAGGCCCGTCCTCTCTATGAAGTTCTCCTTCTTTATTACGCCAATCCTTATTTCCATTTTTATCAATAGTACATTTTGGCCACTCCTCCTTTGTTAATAATTCTTTACCTTTATTTATTGGCAAATCTTTTTCATCAACTATCTTGCCATTTAAATAATATTCTTTATCACCATCAACACATTCAACAGCAGGACCATCTTCTCTATGAAATTGCCCATTTATAATCCACTGTTTAGAACCATTGGCAAATTCACAAGCCGGGCCATCTTCTCTATGATACAATCCTTTTTCATTCTTCCATCTTTTATTACCACTATTATCAATTTCGCATTTTGGCCATTCCTCTTTTGTTAATAATTCTTTACCTTTATTCATAGGTAAATCTTTTTCCTCAACTCTAATATTATTTAACCAATATTCTTTACCCCCATCAAGCCACTCCATAGCTGGACCATCTTCTCTATGAAGTTGTCCATTTATACGCCATTGTTTATTTCCATTTGAATTTTCAATAGCTGGGCCATCTTCTCTATGTAATTGATCATTCTTATACCAGTGTTTATCTCCATTTACAAATTCTTTAGCTGGGCCATCTTCTCTATGAATCATTCCATTTATATACCAAAATTTATCTCCATTTGAACATTCAATAGCAGGGCCATCTTCTCTATGAAACTGTCCATTTATCCGCCATTCTTTAGTTCCATCAACACATTCAACAGCAGGCCCATCTAATCTATGAAGTTTTCTACCTTTATACCATTTTTTAGTTCCATTTTTTAATACTTTACATTTTGATTCTTCTTTATTTTTATTCATTGATAAATCTTTTTCTTTAACTGGGATTCCATTTAACCAATATTCTTTACCCCCATCAAGCCACTCCATAGCTGGCCCATCTTCTCTATGAAGTTGTCCATTTATACGCCATTCTTTAGTTCCATTTTTCCATTCTATCGCAGGACCATCTTCTCTATGAATCTTACTACCTTTATACCATTTTTTAGTTCCATCTTTTAAAACTTTACATTTTATTTTATTCATAGGTAAATCTTTCTCCTCAACCTCAACTCCATTTATCCACCATTCCTTATCCCCATTTGCAAATTCTCTAGCTGGCCCATCTTTTCTGTGATATTCTCCATTTATAAGCCATTCTTTATCTCCATTAATTCCTTCATAAGCCGGCCCATCTTTTCTATGATGTAATCCATTTCTATACCATTCTTTAGTTCCATCACTTTTTTCCATAGCTGGCCCATCTTCTCTATGACACTTTCCATTTTTGAACCACCACTTATCACCATTTACAAATTCAATAGCAGGCCCATCTAATCTATGATATTTACCATTTTTATTAAGCCATACTTTATGCCCATCTTTATCAATTTCACATTTCGGCCATTTATTTATTGGCAAATCTTTTTCCTTAACATTTGATTTATTCTTATTTTTATTCATAAGTAAATCCTTTTCCTTAACTTTTTTTCCATTTAACCAATATTCATTATCACCATTAATCTTTTCAATTGCTGGCCCATCTTCCCTATGTAATTGACCATTCTTATACCACCATTTATCTCCATTTGCAAATTCTCTAGCCGGACCATCTTCTCTATGATTCTCACCATTTATATACCAAGATTTACTTCCTTTAGCAGATTCTATAGCTGGCCCGTCTTCTCTATGAAGTTCACCATTTATATACCATTCTTTAGTTCCATCAGCACACTCATAAGCTGGACCATCTTCTCTATGTCGTAATCCATTTTTATACCAAAATTTATTACCATTCGCAAGTTCCATTGCTGGCCCATCTGCCCTGTGCAATTTTTCTTCTTTATTTGTCCAAAATTTATCACCATGAATACTAATTTTACATTTTGGCCATTCGTCTTTTTTATTCATAGGTAAATCCTTTTCCCCAACTTGAATTCCATTTAAAAAATATTCTTTAGTTCCATCTGCATTTTCCACAGCAGGTCCGTCTTCTCTATGAAGTTCCCCATTTATAAACCAAAGTTTATCTCCATTAGCTCTTTCAACAGCTGGTCCATCTTTTCTATGATGCTTGTCATTTAAATACCAATATTTATTTCCATTAGGCCATTCTACCGCCGGCCCATCTTTTCTGTGCCATTCACCCTTTGCATTCTTCCATTCTTTAATTCCAAGATTATTAATTTCATATTTTGGCCATTCACTCATAAATAAATCTCCTTAATATCAACCAATATTCCCACATAACACTTAAGGAGCATTATATGAAATTAGATAATTTAATTAAAACCGCATTAAAAATTGAAAGTAAATATAATTTTAACAAACTATCACAAAAAGAAGGTGATATGGAATATGCTGTTACTGCAGATTTTCTTCCAGTAATACATTCTTTTGATAATAAAATTATAGATTTTGTTCAAAACTATTATAAAGATGAAGAATTGGAAAATATGCCAACTACTTATTGGTATGTATACTCACCATTCGAAAATGGAAAACTTAATCCACAAAAATCAGTATTTTCTTTAATTGTAATTGATAAACATTCCTTTACAAATAAACCTGGCGCGCAAAAGGGCCCAAATTATTATTTCAAAACACCTGATGTTGAATGTCCCTTATGTAGTCAAATATTAAATAGCATCATACAATTCTTAATTAAAAATAAAGAAAATAAAACCATCGATAACTCAGGGGTTTTATTTAATTAAAATTAATATCACTGTATTTAATAATTAAAAGGAAAATAATGTTTCCAAGAAATAGCTATTCTCAAGTTGGCGAAGATATAATTATTGAAAATTTGCTTGATAGAAAATTTCATAGAAAATATAATGACCTATTTTATATTGATATCGGAACTTGCCACCCCATAGAAGGGAATAATACCTACCTATTTTACAAAGGTGGAGCCCGCGGAATTCTAGTTGAACCAAACCCCGATATCCATGACCTGATTAAAAAAGAACGCCCAAATGATTTATTAGTCAAAGCAGGAATCGCAGCAGAAACAAAAAATAACGCCGACTATTATCATATGACCGCTAGAACTTTAAATTCATTTTGCAAAGAAACTATAGATGAATATCTTTCAAATGGTGCTTATAATAAACAACAAATTAAAAAAGTAAGCAAAATAAATCTAATCTCTGTCCCTGATTTATTATCAAAATGTAAAAAATGCCCAGATATCGTTTCCATTGATACTGAAGGCTTCGATGTTGATATTATTAAATCTTGGGATTATTTAAAATTTGCCCCTCTTGTATTCTGTGTCGAAAGTCATGGGGGAGGTCATCATGGCGCTCCCGTAATGCATAATATATTAACACAAAATAAATATGAAAAAAAGGCTTTCACAAATCTAAATTCAATTTATGTAAGAAAATTTTAAGGAAGACAAGAAATGCAATATTAAGAAAGTTTTGTCAAAGACTTACAAGCTTTTCTTAAATTATTAATTCCAGTCATTAATTCATTAGAATATGAATAATCAACGCCAGGTCTCCCCACTCGAATATATCCCTCAAGTTTGTCAGCAAGCTCTAATGGAAGCTTATCTCGAAAACATTCAGGTAGCAAATCTTCACGCTCTGCTTGTATTAAATATTCAGCGGCCTCTTCTTCAATTTCATCAAGTTTATGAAGAACTTCATTCGCCAGCTTTTGAACCAATGTTCTAGTTTCAAATTCGCCATGGTCTATAATATCATCAACTGAATTTTTAATTGTTTCAACATTAATATCATCCATATCTTCAACAACCTCCTCATCAAAATCTTCTACCATATCATCTGACAAATCTTCAATTGTTTGAATATTACTATTATCCATATTTATCTTTCCTCCTGAATTGATGCAACATATAATGCATTATTTGCCTTAGTTTTAATTACCGAAACTGAAAAAACCCCATCCTTCCAAGAAACTTCAAATCCTTCAATCTTCCCTTCCTTCAATAAATCAGAAATATTTTTCAGCGCCTTCAACATGTACATATTATTCCTCCTCAAAATCTTTTTTATTTTTCTTTTTATCTTTTTTATTTTTAAATTTTGTATTTCCTTTGTGTCGCTTGTTCATCGCAACCACAATACTATTTCTTATTTTCTTTTTCATCATCACTACCTAGAAGAAAGATAAAATTTCCAAGCATTATAAGACAAAAAATCTATATCTTGAGGCTTAGCATTTTGACAAAGTCTTTCTCCAGTTTTAATCGAATGTAAACTTATTCTTCCATTCATTGTGCCTCCCACATAACTTAGTCCATACTTTGAATGTTTTACCAATGAGCCTCTTTTAAATCCACAACTTCTAGTTCCCCCATATAATTTTCTTTTTCCTCCTTTTAACGGAACCATTACATGAAGTTGCCTCCTATGCAATCTTATCGGTGAATAATAAATCATCTCTTTATTATCAGGCTTATTATGTCCTCCTATATACCAATTTGCAAGAACCCAACTATCAATACAATGTGCTTCAAATACATCCGATAATTTACTTTTTGATTTAATTAATCCTAATGATTTTCTTAACTCAGCAGTTTCAAATCCCTTTTTTAAATGTAAATTACCATGCTTTTTAATTTCCTCGTAAAACCAGTTCTTTCCAACTTCTAAAGGAGAAAAGCTTACATTCCATTTTTTCTTTCCTTTCTTAGAAATTGCACAAACATCTTCAACAACAAAATCAGTTATTGGAAATATTTGGATAAGTTGATTAATAATACGAAGTTTCCATTGCCAACGTGTTTTTGTACTTGGGGGAAGACCGCCCCTAATTCTATTTTTTCGATTTTGGCGACAGGGGGTTTTACGGGAACGTCTTGATCTACGCATATTTCGTCTAGTTTCAATTGCTTCTTTAACATATTGAACTGCATCAACCTGGATATTTAAAAAAGTATAGGCCTCAGACTTAATTGTAAACCCTTCTTTTTTCGAACCAGGATCAATGCCTACTGCAATATCTTGTTTTTCATTGAAAGAAGGCTCTCGATTCAACCGAACACAGAAGATTCCTTTTTTGAAGAAAGGAGTTGCTTCCATTCTTTTAATCCAACGTCTAGCCCTACCTGGAGAAGTAGGCATTAGTGGTTTTCCTGTTTTATCTACTACTGGAACAAACATTTTGTGTTAAACCTTTATTGCTAAAGTATATTCACCACTTCGACACTGATTGACTGAGAGGTTGAAGATTAGTGGAGCGTCCTTAACATCATTTTCCCTACCACGAGAAGTCAATTCAGTTAGCAGTTTGAAACTACTTTGTCTAATCAATATTTTAGTCTCTCCGTTCAAAGGTGGTTAATCTTTTTCCTTTGAGCCCATTCTTAAAAAAATGGGTTATTGATCGCGACGACCACGCTATTTCTTATTTTCTTTTTCACCATCCCCTCCAAAACTTTCATAAAAATCTTTTGCAATTAATACAAATGTTCAAATCTACCGGGAACATAACAAGAACGACAGCGGCACACATCATAATCTGGAGCTTTTCTGCCGCAATGAACACAATTGCCATCTCGATCAACATCTCGAGAATCCTCATCATCCTCATCGTCAAAATCATAATCAATATTATCCATTAATAATTCCTTTCACAAAATGCAAAAATGCCCAATGAAATAAATCACTGGGCAAAATAAAATTATTAAAACTTTAGAATTTTAATAAGTACAAGGAAGTTTATTCTCTTTACAGAAAGCAATTATATTATCTCTATGAATGTGAAAATTAATTCTTGAAGAAGTAAACATCCAAGAAGTAATCCCCATTAATCTTCCATCAAATGAGAATAAACCACCACCAGAATTTCCCTTCCAGATAAAAGCAAATATCTGAACGAAGGCAGCATCTTTTCCAGTATCATCAAAATCTTCCATTATACGTTTTGGAACAGCAACTTCACCTGACATATAAGAATAATCAAGTCCTTGTGGATGACCTACAATATGTACATTTTGACCTACGAAAATATCATCTGTATATAAGGTAACAAATTCATGGCTAATACTTTCTTCAACAGCAATTGCGCTTAAGTCGTACACGTCATGAAAAGCAATTACGGCGCCAACATGAGGAATAACGCCGGTACTTTTAGGTGGTATAAATTCATTTGTTTGATCATTTGTTTTGAATGTAACTAATTTCCCAACAAAAACTGGATCAAATTCACGATCGGTGCAATGTTTAGCAGTAATGAAAACCTTATCAGAAATCCAAACACCGGCACAATAAGTTCTCAAAGCATAATCTTGATCAAAATCATCTTCTTCATCGAAGGGATCAGGTTCGACAATTTTAACTAAAGCAACCACAGATTTGTTTAAATGACTTATGACATTTTTATCTTTGAAATCTGTAATTGGGGAATTTTGTTTAGAGCAACCAAGTAGAAAAAGTAAAATGGAAAAAACAAACAATATTTTTTTCACATAAATCCTATAAACAAATAGTGAAGTAACGGGCGCCTATAATAATATATAACAATATTCATTACGAATTTATGAAGATTTAAAATCTTTGTCATTTATTTACAATAACTCACCGCGTCATTTTGGTGGATTATGTGAAATGATTCGTCGCGTTATTTATAATTAATTAAAAATTTTTTGTCAGTTTTAATTACAATATGGAACTTATAGTTACGTTTCGTGTAAGTTCTAGCTTAGATATAGTCTTTTTTTTTTTTTTTTTTTTTTTTTTTTATTAAAATTTATTATAAATTATTTTAAAAAAAAGATAAATAAAAAAAAAAAAAAAAAATAAAAAAAAAAAAAAGAAAA
>Ga0172380_10001453_pt1 | contig 40596 bp, 36 predicted proteins | sample Leawe162metaG_FD_119747 | JGI IMG/M metagenome (GOLD analysis project Ga0172380, IMG submission 119747) | Leachate microbial communities from a municipal landfill in Southern Ontario, Canada - Leachate well 162 metaG | ecosystem: Engineered > Solid waste > Landfill > Unclassified | place...
AAATCTACGTGAACAAACCCACAGCGCCGACCATCGAACAAATCTGAAATAGTTGTATATACAACTATTTCAGATTAACAAGAAGACCATAGGTCAAAAGCAAAATACTTGTGTACTCAAGTATTTTGTTAATTAGCTGTAAATAAACGCTTTTTCAAAATACGACTATCAGAACTTACTCACCAAGCTAGATCGTCGGCGTATTTCTATTTCGCCGCAGCATCTAAACTCTGCAAGCGCACGCGTTCTTCTTCCATCACTTGTTTCATGATTTCGCCAAGGGGCGGAGAAATTAGTGCGGTAGTCATTTCCATTGACTCGCTCATCACAGCTGGTAGCGCTTGCAAGGTCTTCTTGCCCGTTGGTGTTTTGTAGAAAGTGATGATGTCTTGCATTTCAGACTCAGTAAAATTCTTGTCGTAGACCTGGAGGGCTACTTCTTCCATGACTTTGCTCAAATCGATTTTTTGCACAAACAATTGTCGCAAGCGCTCCGACGATCGCGTGCTCTGCTCTTGGGCGCTAGCTATCAACTCTTTCTTCTTCTCTTCCGAAAGATTGGGAGCAGCATTAACCGCTTGGGCAAACAAAATTGGATAACGCCTTTGGTGAGAGAGAGTCAATTGATTGAGAATCATCTCAACTTGTTTGTCAGCGTCTGTCATTTTCAGAAGCTCAAGTATTAGGGCCTTCTTGGCCGGAGTAAGAGTGGCCGAGACCGCTACTGGGGCAACGACAGAAGCAGGAGCAGTAGGAGCGGCAGCAGCAGGAGCAGAAGATTTGCCGGCTGCATCTACAGCAGTCGATTTAGCTGTAGCACGAGCCCCAGCATCAGAAGCAATTGCCGGCGCAAACGCAAACAAAAAAGAAGCCGCTGACAGAACGACATTAAAGAAACGCATATTATTAGAACCTCTTATTTAACTCGACCAAGAGCGCTACGTTTTGCACCACCAACGGTGTTACGCGTTTTAGCAGCTTCTGTTTTCTTTGTTTTATCTTTAAAGATTAGAGCAAACACTTCATCAAGGTGAGCAACCGGAACTAGCTCAACTTTGTCTTTGACATAGTCAGGAATGTCAGCTAAATCTTTTTCGTTGCTGCGAGGCAGAATGACAGTTTTAATACCAGCTCGCAGAGCAGCTAACACTTTCTCTTTCAAGCCACCAATTGGTAGCACGCGACCACGCAATGTAATTTCGCCGGTCATGGCCAGCGATCCACGGGCCGGTCTTTTAGAAATAGCTGAAACCAGAGCGCAACACATGGCCACACCAGCCGATGGGCCGTCTTTAGGCGTAGCACCTTCAGGTATGTGGATGTGTATATCAAGAGTTTCGTGGAAGTTTGCTGGAATACCCAGCAACTCAGCGTGACTTCGAATATAGCTAAAGGCTGCTTCAGCAGACTCTTTCATGACGTCGCCAAGTTGGCCAGTCAATTGCAACTTGCCTTTGCCGGGCATGGTATTTACTTCAATCGATAAGGTCTCACCGCCAGTTTCAGTCCAAGCCAGGCCCATAACAATGCCGACTTGAGGGCCTTTCACTTCATTTTCGCGCACAATTTTTGGTGGCCCTAAGAATTTAGGCACCAGATTCGGTTGCAGCTTAACCGACTCAATTTCTTCCTTTACTACCTGCGAAGCTACCTTGCGGCAAACATTGGCTAAGTTGCGCTCTAAGCTGCGTACACCGGCCTCGCGAGTATATTCTTGAATAATTTTGCGCAGGGTAGCTGCGGGAATCTTCAGTTGCTTCTCGCTTAAACCATGGCGATAAAGAATCTTAGGCAAAATGTGATTTTCAGCAATGGCTACTTTTTCTTCTTCGGTATAGCCCGATATCGAAATAATCTCAAGGCGATCAAAAAGTGGCCTTGGCACTTGCTCTAGGCTGTTAGCAGTAGCGACAAAGACGACTTCAGAGAGTGAGAAGGGCGCATCTAAATAGTGATCGGTAAATGAATCGTTTTGATCAGGGTCTAGCACTTCAAGCATGGCAGCCATGGGGTCGCCTTGATATGAACGAGTCATCTTCTCAATTTCATCAAGCAGAATCACTGGATTTTTAGTTCCAGCCTGTTTGACGGCCTGAATAATGCGTCCAGGCATGGCGCCAATATAAGTGCGTCTGTGGCCGCGAATCTCAGCTTCATCGCTGACGCCGCCTAAACTGATACGAGCAAACTGTCGGTTCATCGCCCGCGCAATTGACTTAACCAGACTAGTTTTACCAACCCCAGGTGGGCCGACTAAGCAAAGAATAGTTCCGGTAGGTTCTTTGGCCAGCTTGCGCACAGCCAAATATTCCAGAATGCGTTCTTTGACTTTCTCCAGGCCATAGTGGTCTTCAGTCAAAATCTCTTCGGCCTTGTGTAAATCAATCACTTCGCGCGAACGCTTAGCCCAAGGCAAAGCCACAAGAGTATCTAAATAAGTGCGAATGACACCCGCCTCAGCGCTTTGGGGCATCATTTTCTCAAGGCGGCCCAGTTCTTTATTGGCCCGCTCAAGAGCAACGCCCACCATCTTCGACTTTTTGATTTTCTGCTTGTACTCGTTTATCTCACCGAGTTCGCCGCCATCTTGATTGAGTTCATCTTGAATGATGCGCAGTTTTTCGCGCAGATAATACTCGCGCTGGGTCTTCTCTAAATTGAAGCGCACGCGGTCATGAATCTGTTGCTCTAAATCAGCCAGCTCTAACTCGCGAGAGAGCAGTTGACCAATGTATTCGAGTCTTTCAGTGGCATCATTTACTTCTAAACACTTTTGCCGCTCGGCCAAACTGAGGCCCAAGTAGGTGGCAATAATGTCAGCAAGACGACCAGGTTGACCAATACCAGAAACAGCCAGAAGGCTCTCTGGATTGATTTTCTTAGTCGACTTTACGTACTGCTCAAATTTCTCTACTGAAATTTTGATGAGCGTGCGGGTGGTCTCATCATCCACCAAAATTTCAGTGCGTTCTTCAACTTTAGCGGTGAAATGCTCCGGAGCATCTTCAATGACATCCAGCATCACCCGCATAGAACCTTCCACCAGCACTTTAACCGTGCCATCGGGAAGTTTCAGCATTTGCATAACTTCAGCTAAAGTTCCTACCTGATAAAGGTCATCAACTTTAGGGTCTTCAGTCTCTGGCTCTTTTTGAGCAACCAGAACAACCAGGCGATCGTCGCGCATCAAGGCCTGTTCGAGGGCCGCGATTGAACGCGGCCTCGAAACAAACAAAGGCGTTACCATTTGGGGGAAGACTACAACGTCCCGAAGAGGGATGAGGGGGAATTCAGTGCTCAAATCCACCATAAGGCGTTAATTGGCCTCAACGAGAAAACTGACGCTTTTAAGGATCAATCGCCAGCTTTACAAGCCTTAGGCAATCTCCCCCTTCAGTTTAGCCTTTGGAAGCTGAAGTAGCTCCGCTGTCGATCGTTTTTCTACAAGTTCCTTAGTGATATGGCAGACCTTGATATCAGATCGCGATGGCACTTCGTACATAATATCGAGCATAATTTCTTCAACGATAGAACGCAGCGCCCGTGCGCCAGTCTTACGCTTAAGTGCTTCTTCAGCTACAGCCCGAATTGATTCGGTATCGAACTTGAGGTCCACCCCGTCAAGAGATAACAACTGCTGATATTGCTTGATGATGGCGTTCTTAGGCTCAACCATAATGCGAACCAAAGCTTCGACATCAAGAGCTTCGAGAACGGCTGTAACCGGCATACGACCGACAAATTCAGGAATCAAGCCAAACTTAAGCAAGTCATCTGGAGCAGTATCCATCAGAATCTTAGATGAGCGCTGTTCTCTTTCCCAAGCTGTCAGAGGACGCTCACTACCAAAACCAATATTACGGTTCGAAGATACGCGGGCCTCAACAATCTTGTCTAAGCCAACAAACGCTCCACCACAAATAAATAGAATATTGGCAGTGTTGATTTGAATGAATTCTTGGTGAGGATGCTTGCGTCCACCTTGTGGCGGTACATTGGCAAGAGTTCCTTCAATCATCTTCAGCAAGGCCTGTTGCACGCCTTCACCGGAGACATCTCTTGTAATGCTGGTGTTTTCAGACTTACGTGAGATTTTGTCGATTTCGTCGATGTAAATAATGCCGCGTTCGGCCTTCTTCACATCATAATCGGCTGATTGATAGAGTCTAAGCAAGATGTTTTCAACGTCTTCACCAACATAGCCAGCCTCTGTCAAAGTGGTGGCGTCAGCAACGGCGAATGGTACATCGAGCAATTTAGCTAAGGTTTGAGCTAGAAGGGTTTTACCGCAACCGGTCGGACCAATCAGCAAAATATTTGACTTGGAAATCTCTACTTGATCAGCTAGTTCGGCGTTGTGGCTAATTCTCTTGTAGTGGTTGTATACAGCTACTGAAAGAATTTTCTTTGCCCTTGATTGACCGATGATGTGCTGATCGAGGAAGGCCTTAATTTCTTGAGGCTTAGGAATATCAACCATTTGCGGGGTTGATGTTTCTGGAGCGGGCTGAGCAGCAGCACCGCCTTCGAACAGTTCTTCATCAAGGATCTCGTTGCAAAGATCAACACACTCATCGCAGATATATACTCCGGGGCCAGCGATCAACTTTTTCACTTGATCTTGACTCTTTCCGCAAAACGAGCACTTGAGTCGATTGTCCGATTGTTTTGGCATTTAGTTTCCCTATCTAGGACCTATAGTTCTACTTAATCACACACTTAGCATTCTACAAAGTTAAATGCCCGGGCGCTCGGGCCCGGGCATCAACTAAGAACGATTAGACAGCAGACAGGCTGGGCGATGGCTCAAGTTTGGTAATAACTTGATCTACCAAACCGTACTCCTTGGCTTCTTCTGCAGTCATGATGTTGTCACGATCTGTGTCTTTCTCGATTGTTTTAACCGATTGACCAGTGTGCTCAGCCATCAATTCATTCAATTGGCGCTTGATGCGAAGAATCTCGCGAGCTTGAATTTCGATATCGGTAGCTTGACCTTGAGCACCACCCAGAGGTTGGTGAATCAAGATGCGTGAGTGAGGAAGAGAAAGACGCTTGCCTTTCTTACCAGCAGACAGAAGGAAAGCACCCATGGATGCAGCTTGACCCAAACAGATTGTGGATACATCTGAGCGGATATGTTGCATGGTGTCATAGATAGCCAAACCAGCGGTGACAGAACCACCAGGTGAGTTGACGTATAGACGGATATCTTTTTCTGGATCTTCGCCTTCAAGCAATAGCAACTGAGCGACAATTAGATTTGCCACCATGTCATCAATTGCGGTGCCGAGGAAAATAATTCTCTCGCGCAGCAATCTTGAGAAGATGTCGAATGCTCTTTCACCACGGGCAGTAGTTTCAATTACTGTCGGTGCGTAAATGGCATCAGGGCTGACATAAGGCGTCTGGCTCCAGATCTCATAAAGTTGCTTAGAGCTGGGTGGCGACTTAATGATGTTGTTGTCACCGAATTTTTGTGTAGTCATTTTGTCTTCCGTTTCCTAGGATGTCTCTTAGCCTTGAGCAGTGCTCAAATGGTATTTTATCGCTCATGTGGCATTCTATCTTACTGAAAAGTGACAAATACACATTAAACGGCCTCTGAACAGAGACTTCACAAGAAAGTCTTAGGAGAGCACGTGTAGTGTACTTGCCACCTCTCGAGTAACCAATTTCGCTTATTCAGCTTTCTTGCTAGCTTTCTTGCCAGCTTCAGCTTTAGGCTTTTCCTTGCCTTCAGATGCAGCTTTGGTTTCAGCCTTGCCTTCGGTTTTGGTTTCGGCTTTAGCTACAGCTTTTCCGCTGTGGCCGTGAGCTGCGTGGTCATGGTCTTCGGTACATTCATCAGGCACGAAGTTAATTTTGGCAGCACTGACCAAAAGCTCTACAACTTTACCGGTCAATACTTCTTCAGCAACCTGTCTACGTACATCTTCGTTGTTGGCAAACTCTTCAAACTGATCTGGGCGCAATTGATAGCGCATGGCCAGTTCAGCATAGTAGGGAGCCATTTCTTCATCATTAACTGTGAGCTTCTCTTCACGCACAACAGCACCGAGCACTAACGAAGTAAGAACACGCTGACGTGCCTCTTCCAGTTTAGTGGTCTTCATCTGGGTGTATTCGTCAGTGGCTTCAAACTCTTCCCATGGTTGGCCCTGTTGTTCAACATAGCGACGTAGTTGACCAAGCAACAAATCGCGCTCACGCTCAACCATAGTTTCTGGTATGTCGACTTGAGCGCTCAACGCCACCGCCTCTACTACCATTCGCTGAGCCCGGGACTCATTTTCCTGCTTGACCACTTCGTGCAGCTCAGCCTTGATTGACTCTTTCAGGCCATCAAGATTCTCGTGACCAACTGATTTGGCTAGTTCGTCATTAACATCAGGAGTCGACTTTTTACGAATTTCTTTAAGGTGAACGTCGAATTCAGCTTCTTTACCAGCTACTTCTTTGCGCTTGTAGTTTTCAGGGAAAGTGGCTTTGGCCTTGAACTTGTCTTTGGCATTTTTGCCAACAACTTGCTCGCAGAATCCAGGCAAGAACGATCCTTCAACCAGATCAAGCATCAATGAATCAGCTTTGCCGCCTTCAAGGGCATTGCCATCCACAAAGCACTCAAAATCAATCACCGCTGTGTCGCCCATTTCAGCCGCTCTACCTTCTACAGGTGCAAGCGAGGCTTTGGTTTCGGCCACATTTGTCAAGGCACGCTCTAGCGCATCTTCAGGCAGAGCTACTTCAGGAACATTGACTTCGATTTCTTTGTAACTGCCTAGTTTTACTTCAGGACGAATCTCAAACTTAGCTTCAAACTTCAGTGGTTGGCCAAGTTTAAAATCGAAGTTGGAATATTCTGGAGCGGTGATGATGTCGAGATTTTCTTTTAAGAGAGCCTCGTTGATCAGCTCAGGAACAAGCTTTTCTAAAGCTTCACGCTTGATAGCTTCTTCACCAATGGTCTTTTCAATAATCATTCTTGGCGCTTTGCCCGGTCTAAAACCAGGGATACGCACTTGATGACTGAGCTGGCGACAAGCCATCTCGTAGGCACGGGAAACCTTGTCAGGTTCCAACTCGATACCCATTTTTACTATGTTTTTGCCTTCCCGTTCGAGGGTGACCTTCATGACTTTCTCTCTCAGTGACTATATACGCCGAAATACAAATTAGATTGTGGATTTTAACATGGTGGAAGGCACAGCCCGGCGACTAGAGCTGGATTATTTACAGTTTGCCCAGAGAAGAAGCCTGATAGGAAAAAGGAAATCGACCAATTTTCGCCACTACTATCGCCAATTGCCGCCGGGTATCCCCAGTGCAGCCTTATCGTATGTCTGCCGGTAGCTCGGCCGGATACATAGCCGAAACGCCCAAGGCCACTCCAGCAGCCACATTGACGCATAGAAAAATTCCAAGAAAAATGCATCCCATCATCAACTGCCAACAAATTAGAGCCTGACGCTTACCAAGAGAAGACAAGATTCCAAGACGGTAAACCAAAAACATAGTGACGGCAACAGCCAAAACAACATCTGAAATAGCAATAAAAGCCAAGCGCATACTAGCCATGGGCGTATATACAAGCGAGAGCACTTCGGCAATACAGCAAGTGAGCAAGGCAATAACAGTGACACGATCTGATGTGCGCACCTGCACTTCATCAGTAGCCGAAGCCTGACCCACATATTGAATGGCGGCCATGGAAGAGTGCCAGGGGGAACGCCTCTGGGCGGCACCTTCTAGCGCTTGGGCAGTGGCAACGCTTTCAGTTTCTACACTAAGTTCAGACGGCTCAGCAGGCTTTGAGGCGTCATTTGCTGGCTCTTGCACTCCGTCAGTCATTCCGATGTCACTCTCCAGATTTATTCTCGCGCAGCACTTACATGACTAATATAGCTCAAGCAAGGCAATCTTTTAAATCTGCTAATAAGAGTACTAAAAAGAAAAGCTGCCACAAGGGCAGCTAAAAAATGGAGCGGGAGAAGAGATTCGAACTCTCGACATCCTCCTTGGCAAGGAGGCATTCTACCACTGAATTACTCCCGCATAAGGCTTTGGGCCATCAGAGAACCAGCGCAGAAAGAAATTATACACAACTGAAAGATCTTGTGTGCACCAACAAGCTAATCCTAACGGGATGTTGCGATAGCGTTTACACGACGCGGACGAGCAGACAAACGCTTTTCAACATCTGAAAGCACACGAACCACATGGTAGGCATTATTGGCATCAGTACGAGGGCGCTCGCCGCGCAAGATACATTGAAGGAAGTGCTCGCACTCAAGCTGTAACGGTTCGCCAGTTGGATAATATGGATACTCAACCACCATGCGTCCCTCAGGGGTAACACTGTGGAGAGCCAATTTATCCTCTTGCTGAGTATCGTTGAGCACAGCCGTCTTTTTAGTGCCGTTGACAGTCAAGCGCACTAATTTTTGCGGGTCAATCCAACTATTGCGAACCTGACCAGGAATGCTGCGATTACCCATAGGGAAAGTTAAATCGAGATAGGCCACATCTACCAAGCCATCGCCTAGTGTGTCCCAACCGCCCACGCGACTGACTTCAGGTGATTCACAATCGAGCAAATAGCTCATCATTGAAATGTCGTGCGGTGCCAAATCCCAGAGGACGCTCCAGTCACGACGAGAATTATTGAAATTCATACGATCTGAGCGAACGAATAACAGGTCGCCTAGCTCACCAGAGGCGATTAAATCTTTAAGACAATTAACAGCAGGATGATAGAGCAACAAATGGCCCACCATCAATACCAAATTACGTTCTGTCGCTAGCTCATCTAACTTCTCGGCATGCTTAACGTCGCGAGCCAAGGGCTTCTCGACATAGACATGCTTACCCGCTAGCAAAGCCTTTTCAGCAAGCAAAAAGTGCGTATCAGAAGGAGTAGCAATGACAATAGCGCTTACCATTGGGTCAGCCAGAACACTGTCGTAATCGCTAGTAACAGCAATACCCTTGTGCTCTTTGGCAACGTAATCTAAGCGCTTTTGATCAGCGTCACAGACGGTCGAGAGGGCACCCAGATGAGCAAAATTGCGAACCAGGTTCTTACCCCAATTTCCGCAACCAATTACTGCAACTCTAGGTAACCCCACTCGAACCTCCTATTTGCTTTGCTAGGCTTATTTGCCTTTCTTATCTTTGTTCACTGATTCAGCGAACTCTTTACCGACTTTGAAACCGGCAACACGCTTAGCTGGAATGTGCAATGGTTCATTTGTTTTAGGGTTGCGGCCAGTGCGCGCTTTACGCTGACGGGCTTCAAAGGTACCAAAACCAACCAATGTAACTTTCTCATCGCGAGCAACATGCTTGATGATGGTGTCCATCATCTTATTGATAACTTGCTCAGCGTCTTTTTTTGTCGTCCCAGCTTCTTTAGCTACGATGTCGACTAATTCTGCTTTATTCAAGACTCTCCACCCCTTTGAAGATTTAGAACCAAATTCCTAGAAAATTGAACAGGTGAGGCCTCTTTTTCAAAAGATAAGCCTCGGGCTTCCCAAGAGATTCCAAGCCGCCAAGGGCTTTTAAGAACTGAGTCAAGCTTAAAACAAGTACTTGAAATAACGATGACAGCAGCTCTTAACGTCTTACCATAATTTAGAACACTGCTAAAGCCCTTAACGATTGGCTTTAGTGGAAATAATTACGGCTACCGACAGCAATGCTAGCATAAAGTAAAGCTCTAAGAAGCGCTTCAAACACTGAGTATGTCGATAATTTACTAATGCTCCCCACTCGCCAAGCCAACCTTACATCGATTCGTCGAGACGCCTGGGTCGAAATAGACCTCAACGCCATCGAACAGAACCTCAAGTTCATACGCAATCGACTGACGCCTCCTATAAAAGGTATTGGCCCTAACAATACTACTGTTGCTCCACAGGCTCCACGCCTGATGGCCGTAGTCAAGAGCGACGGCTATGGTCACGGCGCCACTAGCGTCGCCGAAGTGCTGGAAGCGTCTAGCGAAGGCATTGACTGGCTGGGAGTAGCCTCAATTGATGAGGGTTCGCAGCTAAGGGCAAGTGGCATAAAACTACCCATTCTTATATTGAGCCCAACACCTTCATGGGCAATCGGCACTGCCCTTGAAAACAAACTTGACATTACCCTTACCAGCGAGAAACAAATTCGTGACGTAGCCGCCTGCGGCAAAGCCAGAGTGCATCTGAAGATAGACACAGGCATGCATCGCCTGGGAGTGCAATTTGAAAAACTAGAAGAGACACTGAAGCTGATCAAAAGCTTAGATAATCTTGAGCTTGTCAGTGTCTATAGCCACTTAGCCAAAGCCGCTAACGAAGAGGCCATCACGGCGCAAAACCAGCTGTTCACTGAGGCCGTAGCTCTAACAAAAAAATACTTCGCCAATGCCTTTTTCCACTTAGCTTCAAGCGAGGCAACTGCTTTCGCCCAAGTGCACTATGACTTGGTCAGGGTTGGGCTCTACCTATATGGTTTGCAACCAGATACGGTATCACCCGACTTGCCACTTAGACCAGCTTTATCAGTGCGTGCCCGTATCAACCATATAAACAAAATAGCCGCTGGTCAGTCGGTAGGTTACAGCTGGACTTGGACCGCAAAGAACGAAACACTCTTAGCTTCGATACCTATCGGCTATGCCGACGGCGTAGACCGCGGTCTATCTAACCGCATGCAAGGACTTTTAATGGGCAAAAAAGTTAATCAAGTGGGCCGCATCAGCATGGATCAAATGCTATTTGACATCAGCAATGTGCCAGAAGCGCAGGAAGGTGATGTCATTACATTAATTGGCAGTGATAACGAAGTAGCGAAAGAAACAGGCGACTGTCAGCCCAACTTAACTTTAAGTCAATGGGCCAAAACTCTTGATACCATTACTTATGAGCTTGCCTGTCGCTTACGAACACGGCTGCCGCGAGTCTACACAAGAACAAAACAAAAATGAGCGAAATCGGCCTATTCTGCGGCACATTCAACCCCATCCACTTGGGCCATATGCTCATTGCTGAGTGCGCCCGTGACCAATTCGCTCTCGACAAAGTACTTTTTGTCACCTCACCACACCCACCCCATAGACAGGTTGGACTCTTAGCAGGAGAAGATCGACACAAATTGGTCGAAGCTGCTGTGGCCAGCAACCCCTACTTTGAAGCCTCACGACTAGAGCTAGAAAGAACTGGCCCATCTTATACAGTGGACACAGTCAAGCAAATCATCGCCGGCGGTGCCACGAAGGTCAATTTAATCATCGGCGGTGACAACGTTCCCTTTCTCAAAGACTGGCACAATTCAAAAGAGCTCTTATCACTATGTCGTCTACTAGTTGTACCGCGATTGCGATACCTTTCTGATGACCACAATGAAAGCGTCATACAAACAATTGCCCAAAGCGATCCAGATCAAGTGGAAGGTGCAGACATAAGAATAGTTGACTTTCCTGGCATTGCCATTTCTGCATCCAACATTCGCAAGCGCATTGGCCTAGGCAAAACAGTACTGTATATGGTGCCACCAGAAGTAAACAGTTTGATTCAATCCCATCGTTTTTACAAAAGCAAAGAAGACTAAAAATAAGTGCCCAAAATCAAGGAAAAAGCAAAAAAACTGGTAGGCATACCAGCGGGCATGACCCTCGAAGGGGCTCGTGACTGGACACAACCACGTATCTCCAAAAAGCGTTTCGAGCATGTCTGTGGGGTGGCTCAAGTTGGTGACTTGATTGCTAAAAAAGCAGGAGTAAATCGTCTATTGGTCGGTCTAGCTTGCTATCTGCACGATTGCTGCAAAGAAATAAAAGACAAAGAGTTAATTGAACGAGCCATAGCTGGGGGCCTAAAACTATCAGCCATAGACAGAATAAATGGTCATCTTTTGCACGGGCCGGTGGCAGCGCTGACAATCAAGCAAGAATTGAAAATTAGCAATAAAGAAGTGCTAGCTGCTATCAGCGAGCATACTTTGGGCAATGTGCCAATGTCTGAAGTATCGAAAGTGGTCTTTCTTGCTGACTGCTTAGAAGAAAGCCGCCCTAAAGACTTTACTGACCCAATTTGGCAAGGTCTCTACAGCGATTCTCTACTAGAGCCCAGCAAAAAAGTTAATCTCGACAAAGCTATGTTAATCGCCTGCGATCTAAGCCTCAGCAACCTTCTTGCGGTCGGTAAACCGATTCACCCCAAAACAGTGGATGTCAGAAACCATTTCCTGGGTATAGTTAGAACGGTTGAAAAATCAATAAATTAGAGGACGTAGGACCAGTTGCATATGAACAATAGATTTATCAGACGCGCGTCTAGCATGCCAGTAATTACCATGGCAGCCGTAGCCTTGACAGCACTTTCTAGCACATTGAGCCTACCAGCCTGGGCTCAGAGTGACTCTAATAGCTCATCAACTAATTCTTCATCAAGCACTTCCGATAGCGCCTCCAGTGGCTCTTCAAATAGTTCTTCAAGCAGTTCCTCAAATAGCTCCCCAAGTGGCTCCCTAGATACGGCCACAGACTCCACAGCAGCGGCTTCAGGCAGCGGCGGAGTGCTCTGGACAGCGCCGCAATATCAAGTTAAATCGGTTGGTCGCAAACCAACTGCCAGCACAATGCCCCCAGACATTGCACCAGGACAGGGATCAGCAGCAACCGCAGCAGCTTCCACTGCTGACGGGAGCGCTTCCACTACAACCGTCAGCAGTACAGACAGCACAGCCACACCAGTTCGCCGAAAAAAAAGAAAAAGAGCAGAAGCAGCAGTATATGATGAATCGGCAGCCAAAGCCTTTTCTCAAGCAGTCAGCAGCGAACCTCAATATGTCTGGCTTAGCCCCGACAGACCGTCGGCAGCAAGCCAGTCGAAGTTTCAGCAGAACAGAGTATTAGCTTCCAGCGAACAGTTGAACCGTCTTGATAGCTACATAAAAGATTTAAGCCAAGCAATCCAAACCAATGTGGCTGTGCCTGGGTCCGCACAATTGGTAGAAACAACAAATCGCAAATACTCATACTTGGTAAGCTTTGTTGTCAAAAATAGCGGCCAAATCTCCAACATAACAACTGAAAAGCAAGTTGGTACTTTGACTTCGGTGCCACTAGCGGACGATGAAGAGAATAGTCAAGTAGAAAAAGCAATAACCCGCGCCTTGAGCAAAGTATCGCCAGTAAAAGTTCCACCGGCAGGCTTTGCGCCCTGGTACATGCTGCTCCAATACGACGTTAACTCAGGCAATGTCTTCGTGGCTTGCTTGAACGCTAAGTAGCTCCAGATTCAGATTCAGCTGCGACCGCAGAACCTGACCCAACTTCAGCACGACTGTCTCTGAGTTCTTTTTCGAGAGCTTTGAGCTTGTCAATTTGAGCTAGAGAAACCATTGCTATTCCAAATAGTGCCATAAGGATTCCCCAGGGCACATCAAGATTTAGGGGCAGTAAAACCTGCCCCAAACGCAAGCTCTCGGCCGGCGGATTAGCGTAGCCATAAACTGCCAACATCACTCCTAGCACAAGGAACAGCCAACCAATCGGTAGTCTTACATCGAGCATTGCGCACCTGAAACCTTAGAAGAAAAGATAGTTGAGATAGGCAGTAAGAGCCAAGAGTATGACACCAAAGAAGCCAGGACTGGCAAAAACTGAGGTTTTGTCAGCTATGCCAGAGTCTTTCGCATCAACACCCCAGACCAACCCGCGCAGCTCTTCGACAGCCTTAGGCTTAGTCAAGTAAGAAATGGTAATAGTGACAATCAAACAGACTGTCCAAGCAACAACTGAGCGGTGGAAGTTGCCTGCCATTTCGCTTTGATAATTGAGCTTGTGCTGGAGAGTGAGCACATAGTGCACCACAGCAGCCATTGTACCGCTAAGCAAGCCGTAGAACGCCCCCCACGGGGACGTGCGGCGGAAAAACATACCAAGCAAGAAAGTGGCAAAGAGTGGAGCATTGAAGAATGTGAATATCAATTGCATATAGTCCATGATCGACTTAAAGTTCATGCACAGATAGCAAGTACCAACACTAATGATAATACCAATAGCGGTGGCAAGCTTGCCCATCCACAGATAGTGAGCGTCTGACTTATTTTTAGCTATGTAGCTCTGGTAAATATCGTAGGTCCAAACAGTATTGAAAGCTGTAACGTTGCCAGCCATTCCCGACATAAAACTAGCCAAGAGAGCCGTTATTCCGAGGCCAAACAGACCATTGGGATACATCACCGCCAATAGATAAGGTATGGCCATATTGAAAGAAAGATCGTCATTATTTGTGCCTAGCTTCGGAATCAAAATAATGGCAAACAAGCCAGGAAGTACAGTCAAAACCGGAAAAAGTATTTTAGGAAAAGCAGCAATGATTGGCGTCATGCGCGCACCTCTAAGATCTTCAGCGGCCAGAGCGCGCTGAATAACTAGAAAATCAGTGCACCAGTAACCAAAGGACAAGACAAAACCAAGACCTCCTATCAGGCCAATCATGTCGACTCCCATCGGATTAGTGCCAGTCGCAACTTGTTTCCAAAGATGAGCAAAGCCTGGATTATCAAATCGATCGCAAATATTTTGCCAGCTACCAAAGCGCAGAAGCCCAAGAATAGACACTGGCAATAGGCCGAATACAATCAAGAAAAACTGCAACACTTCATTGTAAATAGACGACGTTAAGCCACCAGTGATGGTGTAGGCCAAGACAACAAGAGCAGCCACCGCAATAGAAGCATTCATATCCCAGCCGAGAAGCAGTTTGAATACAATTGCCATGGCATAAAGATTTATGCCAGACATCAGCACTGTCATCACAGCAAAAGAGATAGCATTAAGCGCGCGGGTTGGTTCGTTGAAGCGCTTGCGCAAATACTCAGGAACGCTGCGAATCTTCGACTTGTAGTAGAAGGGCATCATGAACACAGCCAAAAAGACCATGGCTGGAATTGCTCCCAACCAATAGAAATGGCAGGTCATGATCCCATACTGCGCGGCGTTGGCCGCCATTCCCATAACTTCAATGGCGCCTAGATTGGCAGAAAGAAAAGCCAAGCCAGTCACCCAGCTTGGAATTCGATGACCAGCAAGAAGAAAGTCATCACTACTCTTCATATTTTTCTTGAGCTTGAAACCAACGCCCAGGACGAATATGAAATAAATCAAGATAACGGCGTAGTCAATCGGCTGCGCTGTAACCAAACCAGTTTTCAAATTTCTCTCTCAGTTAAGCGAAATCTTGGGAGAAATTACCTTCACCAGCATTGTCGCGCTTGCTGCCAAGAAGTCTTAAGCCGTTAGCATGAACTACAGGCTTAACGTTCTTATTGCCGCCGTCATCGGTCCACTTGTTAAAGTCCAAACGGCCCTCGATACCAATCAAGCTGCCCTTACGGACATATTCACCAGCAATTTCAGCCTGACGGCCCCAAATTTCGATATCGAACCAGTCGGTCTCTTTTTCTTTGGTAGGGCGATTAACAGCCAAACTGAATGTGGTTTTAACCCGACCCGATTCAAAATAGCGCATTTCTGGGTCGCGCCCAGCTCTGCCTACTAGAACCACCGAATTGACCATAGCCATTCTCCTTGAAAACGCAACCTCGAAAGCACAGTAAGGTTTAAAATCGATTTTCTTGCGCTGTAACAAGATTAGCGAAAAAATAGCAGTAAAGATCGCGTGATTAGACGAAATTCTCTCGTTCTTTTGTGCAAGAATCAGATGTTAAGGGCTTGGCAGCTAGTGCCTAGACAAAATTAAACACTCAACACAATAGCGAAAAGATAAACGAGAGTGACAACTTCAAAGCCAAAACCAGTGGAAAGTCAAGGCGATATCGCTTTAGCCGAAATGCCGATTGGTCTCGACAGCGAGCAGCAACCAGCCTGGCACGTTGTAGTTCTTTCATTTTTTACTCTTGGCGCTTACAACATGTACTGGCTCTACCGCAATCTAAACAGCCTTTGCCAGGGCTCCAATCAGCTTCAACAAAGCATCGATGGAAAAGACCCAGAACTGGAAGATGCACACATTAGGCTGGGTCGGGTGGGAACCCTTGAGGCCTATTTAAAATTCACCCAAGCTCGTCCAATCTTAACGACTGCGCTCTTTGCCATCCCAGTGGTCAACCTCTTGGTGCTTTTGGGCTTCGCACATATGAGCGCTCAATTGGTGCCCGAGCGTGAAAGCTTTGTCCGCAAGAACAGTCAGTTCAGTGGTTTTGTCGTTGCCCTTCTCTTTGGCTCTTTAACTCTACTCAATGCCAACTTGCTGAAATGGCTGCCAGAACCACTGCACCTTCTTTACTTAAGCAGTTCACTACCACTTGCTGCAGTGCAGATCTGGCTCAATAGCCACTGGAAAATTGTGGAAGATAACAAACGTATTGCCAGGCAGGCCTTTAGCCCCCTAGAACTAGTGGCAATCGTGCTGGGAGCGGCTTGGATTGGCTTAGTGGTTATTCACCAAGATATAAGACCTGGATTCTGAAGATCTAGGTTAGAAGCCATGCTTCTTTGCCCAGCGCAGCAGTTTATCTGATGACTCTAGCTCCAGCTTTTCCACAAGGTGATCTACTAAATCGGTCAACTCTTGTTCAGAGATACCCATGCGCTCAGCAGCCTTAAGAAGCTTGCCGCGCATGGTCATATAGCGCAGCACTGAGCGCTCTTGTGCTGTCAGCCTGGTTAAATGGCGCGGCAAACTTGGAGAAATTACGGCCCTAGAACCCTTTGACACCATCAGTAGTGCCATCTTAATTAGGGCCGGAGCATCATCTTTGAGCACATAGCCAGAAGCACCAGCCTCTAGTAAGTCTTGTACTTCTGCGGCTTTGCCCTGACTGGCATAGATCACAACTTTGGTGCGCTTCAATTGACTGAAACGCTTCAACAAATCTACCGTGGAATAGAGACCCGGCAAGTGTAAATCAAGCAAGACTATATCAGGAAGAATCTGCGAGGCTACTTTCCAAGCGTCGTGCGAGGTATCAGCCTCAGCCACAACCTTGAGCAAATCTCCCTGGGAAAGTTGTCTAACAATCTCTCCACGGATTTCTGCGTGATCGTCTACCACCATTAGTCTAATCAATGTCGACGTTACTTATTTGCGATCAAAACGCGATTACAACCATCTTCTTTGGCTTGAATTAGGGCCTCTGAGGCGGCCTCAAGCAAACCTTGGGGATCGTTTGAATGCTGCGGATAGCTAGCCACAGCCAGCGATGCCGTTATTTTGATAGGCTTGCCTGTCTTCGGCTCTTTCACTTCTAACATAGAGATACGGCGGCGCACACGTTCTGCCACGACAGCGGCGCCATCGGCATCGGTTTCATGCAAGACAGTAACTAGCTCTTCACCGCCCCAGCGAGCAGGCATGTCAATTTCGCGTACAGAGCTTTTTAGAATTTTAGCCACTTCGACTAGAACCAAATCGCCTACTTCGTGACCATACTTAAGGTTGATATCGCGCAGATGGTCAATATCAATGAGCATAAGCGAAAGCGAATAGCCCAGCCTGAGCGCACGTTTGAGAGAATGGGTGAGATGTTCTTTGAATATATGTCTGTTGGGTAAAGCTGTAAGTACATCTTGACCCATCAATTCTTGCAAACGCGCTTCGGCATTCGCCAACTGATGGCGCAAGCGGTCTATTTCACGGTCTTTCTCTCGCAAAAGCTTTTCAGCTTGAAGAGTCTGTCCCTGTATCCTGCGCACTTGTCCAGATCCGGTACTTGAGCCCTGGCCAGCGTTACTTGAAGCCACACCAGAAGTAACATCAGCCTGGCGATGGCCAGACTGTACGTGGAAAGTCTGCAGCATCTCTGCGATTCGAGCCTTCATCATCCCCCCTCCTTACCTCTGACTCCGAGCCAACAAACAACTAAGTGCCGCCGGAGCTGGTATTAAATCGATTCGGCTGATCCATGAGAAGGAAATCTAATAAGTACTCAACAGATATACAAGTAAGAGTTACAAGTTAGAGATTCAAATCAGATCATGTTTGATCGACTTAGTTATATTAGCTGGATTTAGTAATTAAGCAAATAAAGTCAGTGGGGTAAACCGCAAAAATTAGCTAATTTGTTAAAAAAACCACCATTTTTAGGCCAAACCGAGCGCTTCTTAATGAGCTTTCTCTTAACAGAGACGATCAATTTATCGGCACTCGCTTAAATTCATCGCCCTTGCTATCCAGCAAAACCAGATAGTACTTATTCTTGGGCAAATCAACGTTGAAACATAAAGTATCTGTCTTCTCTTCCTTGGCTGGCACGTTAAAGCCGTGTTGAGCGCTTCTGAAGTCGAGTGTATAGTGCACGCCCTTGTCGGAGACTACTCGCAACATGCGCTTATCTATCTGATGGTCACTATTGTTCACCACCGAAAAAGTTACATATAGAAGGCGCGCTGACTTATCAGGTATGAAATCGTTCTTGGCAAAACGGTGTTCTTTGACAGATACTCGCAATCCTTCAAGGGTCTTCTTCGGCGCAGCCGAAGGCAAGTTAACAGGATTGAACCCAGGCAGGGCTATGGGGTCAGAGGTAACCAGCTTGAGTTCGTCATTTGGATAAAGGGCAGCAATATCGCCCTTGCGCCAAGCGGCGCAAATTGCACCAAAAGTAGCTCCAGCAGCGGCACCAATGCCCACTGAAATACCATGGGTAGCAACAGCGGTGCCAATACCAGTCATCTGGAAGGAAAGAATCGAACCAGCCACAGCACCAACAGTGACAAATTTTGCGTCACGGTAAATGAGCTTGCTGACCGCAGCAATCTTATTGTCAGCACTAGAAATCTTGCACTCAAAAGGTAATTCATAATTGCCATCAGGGCTAACTATCTTACTGATTTTCACATCAACCCGGCCAGGTACGCCATTGCGACCGGGCTTGGTGGCTTGCGTAACAAAGCCATGGGCAACCCAATCACCTGGCACAACCACACGATTGCCTTTGCCGTCTCTAACATCATGGGCAATACGAAAAGTCACAGCATCGCCGGTTTGCGACAACTGCGAATTGAGAGAGCACTGTGAAATCATCGACACTTTAGTGCCTTTTGGCAGCTCTTCCACAACTCCCTGAATAATCGGTGACTTAGAAGAATCTTCAGTCACTCCCCCTCTGAGGAGGGCACCATCATTGAGCAGCCCATTGGCTGGAAGACTGAAACGCTGGCGGGAAGACTGCGTAATCGAAACTGTCTGATTGTTATCCTCACTCTCAGATGCCTTAGTCGCTGCGTTTGAAGCCACGGAGGCTGTAGAATCGGCAGCTTCGGCAGCAATAGCCGACGGCTCGCCAGCCTTGGGAGTACTAGGAGTACTAGGAGTACTAGAAGTACTAGGAGCGGCAGCAGCTTGAGCAGGGGGATCATCAGCGACTAAAGGTTGATTCAAGTCAACGTCTACACTCGAAGATCTAACAACTGGCGACTCGCCGGCAGCAGCGGCACCAAAAGTAGTGCCAAGGGAAAAGAAGGAATTGCCAGGAGAGGCCATAGCGGCCAATGGCAAACAAGACTGGGTGCCAATGGTGACCAGTAGAGAAAGAGCAAAAAAGAATTTCGATCTATTCTTCAAACTACCTTTGCAGAAATCTTTGCAGAAATCTTTGCGGTTTCTGTCTGAGCTATCAAATCTATTTAACAACGCCATGTAAACAAAGCCACTTTAACAACGCCATTTAAATCTTCTTGTTGAGAATTTCCTTGATCTGCTGGAAAATTCCTTTCTTCTTATTATCTGCCTTAACCTGAGCGCTTGCTTGATCTTTCATTAAAGCTTTAAGGCGAACTTCTAAGGAACGAGCTTCCGGATCGCTAGCGTTAAGCCTCAAGGCGGTCTGCACTTCTGTCATAGCTAGAGTTTTCCAGCCCCGAGCCAGATAAACTTCAGCCAGGCGATTGTGATATTTAGGCTCAAGGGGAACCAAGCGAATTGCTTCCTTCATGGCCGTTTCAGCTTCTTGATAGCGCTTCTTCTTCAGCAGTTCATCGGCTCGGCCAAGATGCTTATTGGCCCACTTCACATTAATGCTGTCATCACCAGGTACGGCATTGAGCGGCTGAGTAGTATGAATATCAAGGTTATGCAACTTAAGTTCATCGGGTATAACCGAGCTGACTACAAATGAACCGGTCGAAACCACCTCAGATCGGCGCTTAGCCAGCTGACGCAGGGCGTCATACTCTATTCGGCGCTCAGCATCACCAACCACGTCATGGGCATGGGTGACCTTAGCAAATTCGGTTTGGGCGATGGCGCGCTGATCTGGGTCATTAGGAAAACGGTCAGGGTGAAGCCTCTTCGCAAGCGCCAAATAGGCTTTGCGAATCTCATCCTGGCTTGCTGCCTCGTCTACTCCGAGAATAGCGTAGTAGTCTTCCTCAAACTCCTGCATCAACCAACTTCTTAATAACTCACGCCTCAATCATATATTACAAACCAAATTGTCGTTTAACCCGGCGATCGCAGAACACTCATAAAGAAATTGTGGATTTATTAGCCCGCTATAAGCAGGCTGTCCATAATGCGTAATAGGGACCGAGCTACACAGATGGCTAGTTCACTTTGCAACCAGAACAAAGCAACACAAAAAGGGTTAAGCGATATATGAATCTAGATAGATTTACAAACAAAGCCCAAGAAGCCGTTACCGGATGTCGTACCTTGTTGGCGCGGTACGGCCACAGCCAAGTAACTCCAGAACATATTTTGCTTGCTCTGATGGAGCAAAAAGATGGCCTGGCCCTCAAAATTGCTGAAAAACTTGAAGCGAAGCCAGCGGAGATTATCTCCGAAACAGAACGATATCTGGACAATCAACCCAAGGCCTCCTCGGTCAGCACGACTAAAGATGAAATTCACGTCTCGACAAAAGTGATGCAGCTACTAGAAGTAGCAGAAAAAGAAGCAGAGCGCTTGAAAGACCAATTCATCAGCATTGAGCACCTTATGCTCGCCCTGACAGACGAGAGCAAGGGCCAGGCTGGCACGATATTGAAGCGCAACGGCGTCACTAGAGACCGCATTCTCAAAGTTTTGACCGAAATCAGGGGCAAACAAAAAGTAACAAGCCAAGACCCAGAAAGTACTTATCAGGCCCTGGAAAGATACGGCAAAGACCTTACCGAAATGGCTGCTCGAGGCAAACTCGACCCGGTCATTGGCCGCGACGACGAAATTCGGCGCGTTATGCAAGTGCTGAGCCGCCGCACAAAGAACAATCCAGTTTTGGTCGGGGAGCCCGGTGTTGGTAAAACAGCAATTGTAGAAGGCTTAGCCATCCGCATCACCAAAGGTGACGTCCCCGAGGGCCTCAAAGACAAAAAGCTCATTGCATTAGATATGGGTTCTCTAATAGCCGGTGCTAAATTCCGCGGCGAATTCGAAGAGCGATTGAAAGCAGTATTAAAAGAAGTAATTGATTCGGAAGGCGAAATCATTCTCTTCATCGATGAGCTGCACACCGTAGTTGGTGCTGGCGGTGGCGGCGAAGGAGCGATGGACGCTGGCAACTTGCTTAAGCCGCCACTGGCTCGTGGTGAGCTGCACTGTATCGGTGCTACCACTTTAGACGAATACAGAAAGTATGTAGAGAAGGATCCAGCCTTAGAAAGACGCTTTCAACAAGTATTCGTTGACCAACCATCGGTCGAAGAAACAATTTCAATTCTGCGCGGACTAAAAGAAAGATACGAAGTGCACCACGGAGTGCGCATCAAAGACAGCTCTCTAATCAGCGCTGCGGTGCTCTCGGATCGCTACATTACCGATCGCAGCTTGCCCGACAAAGCCATCGATTTAGTTGACGAAGCGGCCGCTAGAATGCGCATAGAAATTGACTCTATGCCAACTGAACTAGACGAACTCGAACGTCGTGGCATGCAACTTGAGATCGAGCGTGAAGCACTCAAAAAAGAAAAAGATGCTTCTTCACTAGAGAGGCTTGAACGCATCGAAAAAGATTTAGCCAATCTCCACGAGAAAGCTGATGGCTTGAGAGCTCAATGGCAATCAGAAAAAGAAGGCCTGACGAAGATCGGCACAGTCAAAGGCGAAATCGAAAGCACTCGAACTCTAATTGAACAAGCAGAGCGCGCCACCGACTTACAAAAAGCTGCTGAACTAAAATTTGGCACCCTAATCGAACTAGAGAAACAGCTGCGCGAGATGGAAGCAAAACTCACCAACAACACTGGCCCTCGTTTGCTCAAGGAAGAAATAGATGAAGAAGACATCGCCGAAATCGTAGCGAAGTGGACAGGTATTCCAGTCACCAAGCTATTGCAAGGCGAAGTAGAAAAGCTACTTTCACTAGAAAGCCATCTGCACCAGCGAGTGATTGGCCAAGAAGAAGCCATCGAAGTAGTATCGAATGCGGTGCGGCGCGCTCGCACTGGCATGAAAGATCCCAATCGCCCGATTGGTAGCTTCCTCTTCCTCGGCCCGACCGGTGTCGGTAAAACGGAGCTTGCCAAAGCTCTAGCCGAGTTTCTCTTCGACGATGAAGGTGCCATAGTGCGCATCGACATGTCTGAGTATCAAGAAAAGCATACCGTTGCTCGCCTGATTGGAGCGCCCCCTGGATACATCGGCCACGACGAAGGTGGTCAACTGACCGAAGCCGTGCGCAGACGCTCGTATTGCTGCGTCCTCTTTGACGAAGTAGAAAAGGCACATGCCGATGTCTTCAACGTTCTCTTGCAAGTCTTAGACGAAGGACACCTGACCGACTCAAAAGGTCGCACAGTTAATTTCAAAAACACAGTGCTAATCATGACGTCAAACATCGGCTCGCAGCACATCCTCGACTACCAGCTCAAAGCAGCTGTAGATGGAGATGAGCACTTCTACGATGAAATGAAAGATCAAGTTATGCAATCACTGAGAGCGCATTTTAGACCTGAGTTCCTCAACAGAATTGACGAGACCGTTGTCTTCCATGCCCTGACCGCCGCGGAGCTAGCGAAGATCGTAGACATTCAACTGCATATTCTCAACAAGCGATTAGCTGACCGCAAAATTTTGCTCAAAGCTACAGATGCGGCCAAAGACTGGCTAGCTACAACAGGTTACGATCCTGTCTATGGTGCGCGTCCACTGAAGCGCTTGATTCAAAAAGAAATCGAGAACCCACTTTCTCTCGAACTTCTTAAGGGTCAATACGCTGATGGCGACACCATCCTAATTGATGCCGATAACGAAAACGAAGAACTAGTTTTCAAAAAAGAGAGCAATTTGGTGCCAGTCTCCTAAACAAACGAAACTGAAGAACAATAGATGCTGGTTTGGTCAAAGACTAAGCCAGCATCATTTTTAGCTCAGGCGTTTCATAGTATAGGAGCTGTGCATAGCTAATTGGTCGATGTTTAAGACATGCCTTAAGCACTGACCCTTTCTTCCAAGTCTCGCGATCAGTGTGGCACCAGAAGGTCGCTACGTATAGCTGCAGATACTTATTACTCACCCCATGAAAGTATTTACGAATAAATGCAATTGCACTTGCAATGGCCATCGATATGCTCAGTTGCTGTTGGGAAGCAGCTAGAGAAAATAGATTCGCACATTTCTCTCGGCTGGAAGCGGCACCATCCGCCTCATTGGCAACCGGCGATGAATGAGAACTAGCTCCGACCAACTCTACCCGCGGATGCTCATCAGCAGGAGTATGTCGACTGCGCTTAAAAACAGCATCACTGAATCTTCGCGGGTCAATGCTCATGGAGCTATCATCCATTTGAGCCTCTAAGGCAATAGCTACTTTCTTGTTTATATTGAGCGCCGTGCTTTGAGCAATATCTAACAATTTCGAGATTCGAAGTGAGCTGACGGCAACTCCCCATTCCTTAAACCAGATAACAGCCATCCAAGCTCGCAAGCGGCTGACTCCGGATAAAAGAGTTCCTGCCGTAAACCAAACTTCACGCTTGCAGCTCATACAATAGAAGCAGCGAGCTCCAGGCTCTCTCTCAATTTGCGGGCTAGAGCAGCCACATTTTATTTCATTCTCTTGCTGCATAGACTGAAAAATGTAATCAGCGGCATCTTCATCTGTATTAATAAGCAGGTTGAACTCGCTCCAGGCCTTAATAAATAGGTCATCATTGTCAACAGCTGTCATAGCATTTCCTCCTCTTCACGCCCCTAGAGTAGAAACGTAAATTCGAGGGAAATAGTTCAATCAAAAAGACTTTTATTGGCAAAGAATTTGGAACACGCCAATATCGGTCTATTTCAAAACCCCTGGAACACACCAATACCCGTTACGATCCAACAAGCTCCAGACACATGCGGTGTTTTAACGTATGCGATAATGTCAATGTCGAATTCGCTTGCGATTGAACACCCGTTACAATGATAGGAACATCTAAAACAGCAATATTACTGCTCTTCTGTCAGTTAATCTTGCAGAGCCAACCGGCGTGCGCAGATGCTGGCTGGATCACAGCTGGAGGCTCTGCTCATTTGATCGAAGACAAAACCGGCACGGTTTCAATGCAAAGTGAAGTTGTCAGAATTCACGTTAGCAAACACATGATCAAAGCTGATTGCAGTTTCGTTTTTGAAAATGCTGGTCCAGCCTGTACTGTAAGAATGGGATTTCCAGACCAGGTAAGCATGCCTATGCACGATCCTCAAAAACACATTCGTGGATCATTTTTGTCTTTTTCGGCTCTTGTAGACGGCAAGAAAATAAAATCAGAAGTTATAGAAGACAATGATGTAGAAAATCGTTTTGGGGTCTGGCATGCAAGCAATGTCACATTTGGCGATAACGAATCAAAAGTAGTTCGCAACATTTACACAGTCAGACCGGGAATCGCACCAGTTTCGGAAAAAGCATACGCAAAGAGTGTCTACTACATACTTAAAACAGCTGCGTCTTGGGGGAAACCAGTCAAGCAGGGAGACATCTATGTAACCTTTGACAGACTAGCCATTCCCACTGCACTAAAAGTTGTTTTGGACAAAAACTCCAATGAGGAGTGGAACAAACACAGTCCCCAGAATATTGTCTGGATGGGGAAGGGCGAACCAAGAGTGGAAGGACGCACTGTCCATTTCGCCTTTACCAATCTCACTCCCACCGAAGACGATGATATCTTTCTTTTGTATGACCGGATGAATGCGATACAGACCTTTGGATATTCAGGTATCTCCCTGGGCACACAAGTTCTCTTTGAGAATTTGCCTTCTCATCTGAGGCGCAAGATTAACAAACCAAATAGCTCTCCTAGTACAAGTAACGAGCCATAAGTAGTCCTACCTGTAAAGGTAAGGCAAGATAAAGCGCATATCTAAAATCACCTCAATACCACCACTGGTGGAGCTTTTGAGTACCGATTCTTTCATGGCTGGTGGAGTAATCCGCTGTATCTATCTTAATTCATAGGACCACAGCAATATCGGTCCATTTCTAAATCTCTGGAACACGCCAATATCGGCCATTTCTAAATCTCTGGAACACGCCAATATCGGTCCATTTCTAAATCTCTGGAACATGCCAATATCGGTCCATTTCTAAATCTCTGGAACACGCCAATCGGTCCATTTCTAAATCTCTGGAACACGCCAATATCGGTCCATTTCTATATCTCTGCAACACTCCAATATCGGTCCTTTTCTAAATCTCTGGAACACGCCAATATCGGTCCTGTTCTATATCTCTGGAACACGCCAATATCGGTCCATTTCACGACTACTTCAAACAAGGTTCAACTTATGCAGTGTTCCTGTGTATGCTCGCTCCCGAAGTGTCAAGCCTAACACTTCGGGAGTGAACTACTTCTGACTTAACTCTGATTGGCCTCCACAATCGTAGCCATTATTGGACGGTCTTGGCCATTGAGCGGCTCCACGCTCAACTTGTAATCAGGCTTCCATCCTGGCCCACCAGCCCAAACCATGTTGCCGATATCATTGTCATTGAGATACTCAATGAAATTAGAGACGGCGGGAGCCCAGGCTGTATTGTTCGTCGGCACACCCCATTCACCGACAAATCCTTGGGCATCGTTTTGGTCGAGCCATGAAACAAAAGGACGAATCTTATCTACACCGATATTAGGATTGTCTGCCGGAGGATTAGGATTTAAATAAGCGCCCGATCCAGTGTCCCAGTAGGTATGAGCCTCGAAGGCCACGTTCTTATCTGACTTAGCCAAAGCTTCCAGACCACGGAAGTCTGTGGCCCACTGGTCACCTTCTATCACCACGGTGTGATTATCACCAACAGAACGAATTGCCTGAGTCACCGCGGTGGCCGTCGCAGGCCAAGTGCCGCCAACATCGTGAGGCTCATTGGTCAGATCCCATCCGCCCACAGCTCTACTTGCTGAGGGATCAGCGTCAATGTGCCGAACCATCTTCATCCAAAAATCCTGCATTGCCGAGACTGGCACACCGGCCTCACCAACAACAGTGCCGTTGACTTCGCCGTCGGCGCCCTGACCATTGGGTCCATGGTTTAGCGTATAGCGAGCGAAGCTACCTCCAGTGACCAGTACTTTCAAACCACGCTCATCAGCTTCTTGCAAGAAATTATGGAGGCGGGTCATTTCGCTAGGATCGAGAGGACCATTGAGTGTTGGTTGAAATTGCTCCCAACTTAGCATCAGACGAAAAGTGTTCATGCCTTTGCTCTTGTAATAATCTAATTCCTCAGTTGTGGGCCAGAATTGACTATCGGCATTGTTGTTCTTTCCCCACTCGGCGCCGGACAAATTTACACCGCGAATTGCTCCAGTATCGAGGGTGGTGAGAGGGCTATTGGAGATTGGGGTGTCGGAAGTACCAGAGTTGTTGGCGGCAGAGTCGTTGATTCCCGAGTTGTTGGCATTAAAGTTGTTGTCATTAGAGTTGCTGGCACCAGAGTTGCTGGTGGCTGAGTTGTCACCGGGGTTAGTCTGAACGGAAGGCGAGCTGAGCATTCGAGCGAGACGACCTTTTAGACCATCTGCCCAGGCCTGATATCCAGCGGGTGTGAGATGCAACTTGTCGGGCTGATAGAGTTCAGTTTTTTGGTTGCCTCTGGCATCAACAAACGAATTTCGCAAATTAGTAAACTCCACATCACCATTTGCGGTGGCAAGACGCGACAGCGCTTCATTGGTGGCATCTACATTGAAGTTACCCGGATCGCCAGCCTCAGGTCTGGGCAGAACACCCATTACCATAACCTTAGTATTGGGGCTCCTCAGCTGGATCGATTCGATACTCTTGGCTGTATTTTCTGCAATCTCTGCCGGTGAAAGACTGCCGATGTCGTTTGTGCCGATCATAAGAACAGCTACCTTCGGCTGACCTTGCATTTCTCCGTGGTTTAATCGATAGAGCAGCTGCGCGGTGCCATCGCCACCAATACCAAGTGCTGTTGGCTTGCCGGCTGAAAACGCTTGATTAAAAGGCTCCATGGCGGCCGGATTATATCCCATCGCTTCAGTGATTGAATCGCCGAAAAATTCAATGTTTGACCCGCTCTGGGCAGCATTAGCCGCCTTTTTCACATTGGCAGCATGTAGGGACTCCCAGGCAGCCGTCGTCGGGTAAGAACCATTTGCATGAACCGGCAATAATTGTTCTGATAGTTGAGTCAACTCCGAAATACTGGCGCTTGCTACAACTGAGCTCCAGCCGCCTTCGGCAGGCTTGGGTGCGAGGTAAACAGGTTTATCTATCGGTTGCTCAATAGCATTAGTATCCGCAGTAGGAGTAGTCGGCAGCACATCAGTGTAGGTAGCGTCAGCAGGCCCTCTATCAGCGGGAACACCAGGTGCAGTCCAGCCTCGCGTCTCCGAAGGAGCCACTGCCTTGTCGCCAGCTTTTCCAATACCACAGCCGCTTGAGGGCTCAGAGTCAGAATCTGATTTAAGCCACGGAGGCTGCCGATCGCCCAAAAGTGAGGGAGCAAAATCTATCTTAGAATGATGATGCGCACTATGATGATTATGATGTGAATGATCCTTTGAATGATCCTTTGATTGATGTTGATGATCGCCAGAAGGAGCTGTCCTTTTTTTCGATCGCGAATCACATACGTTGGAGCCCTGATCGCCAGCAATAGAAAAATCTGGTAAATGTCCAACAGAGGTATCTGGCCCCTTACACAGCTCTGATCTTCCTTGCCACAGATCTGGTTTGCCTTGCCACAGGTCTCGATCATTGCAACCTAACGAGCGCTCCGCTGAAGCGTCTTTAGATCGATAGCTGTCCTTCACACAATCAGACATATCCGATTCTCCTTATAGAGGGCAAAGAAAAATAGAAGGCAAAATAAATAGTTTGAATTTTGCTGGTAATCTGATGCCCGGTGGCGTCAGAAATAGAGCTTAGCGCCGCCCCTGTTACACCGTTATGTCTCAGGTGTTACATCGTTGTGACATGACCTCAGAACACGGCTGTAGCACAGTAAAATTCCTTCGAATTTGCTGTGCTACAATTCCCGCATAGAAACTTTTGTCTCAGCAAATTCAAATTAGTGTCACACTGCCTATGAAACTCACTTTGCTGCACAAAGGTCTGCTTTTAGTAAGCATTCCATTATTTTTCGAAATCGCGATGTTCAGTGTGCTGATCGCTCTGCAAGATCAAGTGGAGCGCGAGGCCCAACGACTTGATCACAAGAAGCAGGTCAACCAGTGCATCAATACAATTATTCGCGACGTTGCAAAAATTGGAATAATGAAGAAGCGCTATCAACGGGGCGCAACGTCTACAGAGAACTTGCTTCGGCAATATATTGACGAACTGCTGCTGACCTTTTCGAAACTAGAAAATTTGACCAAAGACGACCCTGAATTGCTCAAGTCGGTCCAATTATCCAAGCGGGCTGTCCTAGACGCTAAAGAGGAGTTCACCAATGTCAGGGTCGAGCTGCGCAAGGCCACCTCATTCGACAGCGTCAATGAGATTATCATTGCCAGCAGAAAAAGATTAGACAATGATCTTGCCGCAGCTTTGAACGCTGGCATTCTTGATCTGGCCAATAAAACTGAGCCGAGCGAAGATCTGGAGCGAAATGCGCAAGTACGCCATCAAATTACCATACTGCTTAGATATGCCTTGTGGATAAGTGTGCTGCTGGGAGTGGCGTTGGCAACACTCTATAGCCGCAATCTAACACTTAGAATTATGCGGGTAAGGGAAAATGCCACACGTTTTGCCAATCGGCAATCGTTGCATAGAGCCCTTGCCGGTGACGACGAAATCGCAGAGCTGGACAGGGCTTTCCACGAGGCATCAAGGCTTATAGACGCGGCAACCAGAAAAGAAAGAGCGATTTTGGAAAATGCCACTGATCTGATCTTTTCGCTCGACGATGATCTGGTCATAACCTCGGTCAATCCTTCTGCTGAAAGTACCATCGGCAAGGCCTCCGATCAACTGATTGGTCAGCCACTAACCACAATAATTGCCAGCGAAGAAGCAACGATGCTGAAACAGACACTTCGTCAAATGGTCTCATCCACTCACAAAGCCGAGCTTGAAGTGCACCTCTTGAGAGAGACCATGGACCCCTTAAATGTCGTGGTCTCAGCCAGCTATTCTCCAAAAGACGAATCTTTCTACTGCATTTTGCACGATGTCACTTCGCAGCGCCAGATGGAAAGATTGAGACAAGAAGTGGTGGCCATGATCACCCACGATTTGCGCACACCGCTGCACACGATTAGAAACTATCTTGAAATGCTAAAGCTGGGCATGCTGGGTAAATTGAACGATGATGGCGACAAGCTGCTTGCGCTTACCGATCGAGAATCGAGAAGAATGTCTACCTTAATCGATGAGGTTTTGACTCTTGAGAAATTGAGAAGCGGCAACATGACTTTGAACCTCGAAAATATTGAACTGATCAGCTTGCTCGATGGTTGCGCTAAGGCACTCGAACTGGTGGCTCAAGAAAAAACGATAGCGATTGAAATTGAACCGCTTGAAGTGGCCGAAATTAGAGGAGATCGAGTCTGGCTGGAACAAGTTTTGATTAACATTCTCTCTAATGCCTTGAAATTTTCACCACCAAACAGCAAAGTGACAATCAAAAGCCGAATCGCTGGTCAAGCGGTTGAAATTCGCATTACAGATCAAGGCCCAGGCATAGCGGCAGAAGAGCAGCTGAAAATATTTGAACGTTTTCATCGAGTATCATCGACTGCTCATAAAGTAGGATCTGGCTTGGGGCTGAACATTTGCAAAGAGTTGATCCTACTCCATCATGGTTCAATCTCTTGCGAAAATGAACAAGGACAAGGAAGTACCTTTATAATCTTGCTTCCTCGTGCCGTAGGTGTCGTGTCTATTGAGGGTTAAGTGGCAAAGATTTTGCTTGTAGAAGACAATGATACGGCTGCTGAGTTCGTGAAAACGTGGCTCACAGCAGAGCGGCATGTGGTCGAAATTGCTCGCGACGGGCAAGAGGCACTAGAATTTTTGCGCATGGCTGAGTTTGACGTGATTTTGTTGGACCTGAACCTGCCGCATTTATCAGGCTTCGAAGTGCTAAAACAGTTTCGCAAAGCTGGCAAGAAGACACCAGTGATTATGGTGACCAGCAGCTCATCGGTCATTGACAAAGAAGTTACTCTCGATGGTGGCGCCGACGATTATTTGACAAAGCCTTATGAACTGGCAGAACTATCAGCCAGAATCAGAGTACAACTTCGCAGGCAAGCCCAGTCTGTTTCTGGCGAACTCTCAATGGCCGGCATCGTTCTCTACCCCGAACGCATGAAAGTCACACGCGATGGCTTGCCAGTTGACCTGCCGCCAAAAGAGTTCAGTCTTCTAGAATTCTTCATGCGGAATCCAGACCGCGTTTTTAGCGCAGAAGCAATTATGAATCGACTTTGGAGCCTAGACTCAGAATCAGGTACAAATGCTTTTCGTACAACACTTGCCAGGCTCAGGCGAAGGCTTAACCTAGAAGAAGGTGACACACTGATTGAAACCGTCCATGGTGCCGGCTACAGGATGAACTCTAATCGTTAAGCGAGAAATTTCAAGCAGCAAGAACGGCGCATCTCGATATCGGTCCATGGAAAAAAATGGTTTTATGAAGTAGCCAGCCACCGTTAATGTTGAATCTTGTTTAGGGCGACCGCGAGTTGCTGAGCAGATCCATTTTGAATAGCAAGAAGGATTTCCTTTGATTGCCTAGTCGACCTAGCAGACACGAAATTCGCTTGTGACACTCGGACAAAGGCCTTTAGCGCTGCCTTAAACAACCTTCGAAGCTGCGCATCAGTGCCATTAATTCGACCCTGTTCCACGGCATAGTTTTTATCGGCCTCCCAGCCATTGTCTAGCTCCCGTGAAAGCAAATGCCCGGCCAGATAGGGAGCACCCGGCATAATGCAGCGTAAGTAGACTGGGTCAAGGGATTTATCCTCGTCGATTATTCCGGATACAGCCAAAACAACAAGGCTGTTTGGCGCAGGCTCATATTGATTCACAGACGGTTCTAGCCAAACCCAACCTTCACCCGGGTGCCAGTATTCGGTAAGCCAATGCTCGTACATCCATCCATACCACACAGGTATGTGTGCAACAGTTCGTGCGGGTATTCCCTTAGCACGCAGGAGAGCGGCAGCTAGGTTGGCACGGCTTGTGCAAGAGCCGCCGCAAGCCAGCGCTTTTCTAGCATCAAGCGAGTCGAAAACCTGGTCGTCTCGCCCTCGATTCGCTGACGTAAACTCAATTATGGCTTGAGCGCACGAGCTAACGTCTTCAGCACCTTTAGTTAATTCCAGTGACTTCGCGCGGATTTCGGGATCGTCACTTTGCACGCAAACGGTACTCTTTAGCCACTGGGCGACGGCCTTAGGAGCTTCCGCAGTCGTTTTCCTCAGGGGGTGTTTCTTGCGACCGTTCACCAAAACAATGGACTTCCAATTGATCCTCACGGGACCGGGCACCTTCACATCGACCTTACAGAGCCAATTAAGCCCATCTTCGCGTTGGTAAACTTTGTAGTCCAAGAGTGCCGATTTAGGAACCGTTGAAACCTCGAAGGTAAGCGGAAATTGTTCTCTGTATAGCCCAGGCACTGGTAAAAATACACTGCCTGCCGTTTCCCCGCTCATGGCCTCTACCGAGACAGCATAATTCACTTCGATGACACTATTTACTTCCTCATTGAAGTTCTTGCAGTCCTCCAGAGAATTTGGAGTGACAAGTGTACCGCCCCTCAGACAGGCTCTTGAGACATAGACACTTTTATCACCAGCATTCACGATCCAAATGCCAATTTCCCTAGCTGTTTTAGAAGCATAAAATGTCGCCTCAAATTTGATCCACTTATTCTGCACGGCTAAAGTCTGCGTTATCCAGGCATCGACTACATCTTCTGCCTCGTCGAACGTGTACAGCCGAAGATCCACTACCTGTCTACCTGTAGCACAGAGAAGATAGCAGGAGAAATACAATTTTCTGTTGGTGGGAAAATTTTTCAGTCTTAAGCTTGCAGCGGACCACGGATCTTGTTCAGGTATATTACCTTTAAGTTCCACGCAGTTTGTTTGCTTCCCGATCGAGGCGGAGACAGCATTTTCTAGGAGCCAGCCCTTTGCGCCATCTAGGAAATTAGGATTAGGTAGTAACTGTTTTGATGATGCCATAATTTTTAGCTTCCGGTTACTCTTACTGCCATGATTTGCTTGTTAATGGCCGGCCGAAATCTAAACGCCTGGCAATCTATGATTTTGATATTCCCTGTTCTTGCCAACTTTCTAACTTTGTACGTGTGCTGAGCTGCTGTGCATGGTCTTCCATGCTTTCCGGCACTTTGCGAGCCTCTGCAATTCCAGCCTAGACTCGTTGCCGTAGCATCTCTCTTTCAAATTCGGCAACAATAGAGAGCATGCTAGTACTTGACCTGCCGTGGTCGTTACTGGGTGACTTTCGGCGCTATTTTGCACTAATTCTTTCGCGATAATTGGCGTTATTGGCAACAGGTTATAATTATCAGGATGATCTTTCCAGGAGACGAGATGATCACTCACAACTCCGGTCTAGAATTACTCAAAAGAAGGGAAGCATCAATTCGAGATGGTTGCCAAATTTTGCTGTTTCTCATCTCAACTACTCACGATGAACATCTGCTCAAGATGTACAACAGTTTTGCCCGTGATATTGATGACTCTGTCGGCCCAGCCTGTATAGCATTTGCCTACATGTCAGTCCCCGAGGTATGTCCCGACTGGCCAGACCTGCAACAAAATCCTCAAAATTCAGAGATAAAGTGGTCGACATACCACCAGGAGATGACTAAGGCCGCATTTGCAGTTAAGAAACATCTTGGGCTCAAATCATATTCATTACCCAGTTTGCTACTTCTAGAACCGGAACTCAAGGAGCAGGTTTCATTCTTATCTTTGCGGGACAATCGTTTTGCAAAAGAGTTTCTCGACCAACTTAAGAGAAAAATTCTGCGGTGGTACGAAAGGGACCCTAGAGCTATTAGGAAGAATGACTTGCGGATGCTTTCAGCTATGAACAGGCATGCTGGGCGAACTACTGGCAGAGAAAAGGCAATTCAAGACGGATCACTTATAAACAATGTTGTTCCCAGGTTGTCGGAATTACTCGAAGGGGATATTAACAAACTAGACAAGGCAGGACAACATCGCTTGAGAAAAATATTGACTAGGCTAAGAAGCAAGCCTAGAGACCTGTGTAAACTTGTGAGCTTTATGGATGAGTATTCCTTCAATGTAACCGGCTCAGACATAGCGATTTCGGCTTCTACACTAGAGACCGTTTACGACAAACTTATAGAAGAGTTTGTTCAGAAGCCCAGCGAATCAGCCTGTAAAGAGTTCGAGCAAGTCGCTTTTCCGGTTGACTGCCTGAAGAATTTTGATGAATTTAATGACTACATCGAACTCACAAGCCCGACTAGAAAACTCTTGCAGGAATCTCGAGATATTGCCAACAATTCAGGCTGGTGGGAGGTTATTGGGGAAATGGTGCCGCAGGGATTTGAGCTATAGCACCACTAATTTGAAACAACTTCTGAAAGTTTGTGAGAAAAAAAAGCCGAGTGCTGCCGACGCCGAATTAGACGAGATTGAGCGACTCAGAGGCAAAGCAGAACCCGCAGACAACAGTTGCAGCAGGAACAGGCATTTTGAACTATGGTAAGAAACTGACTAGGCTACGCCGATTACCATGCTTTACATATGCGAGCATCAAAAAGCAGACGACTCTCAAACTATCGACTTACAGCACGTGGAAAAGTCCTTGAAAAACAGCAACCTACTTGCCAGCCTTAGCCCTTTGCACAACTCTAAAATCGGCTAGCCTCTGCTGAGCTTCTTCAACTAATTTTAGCGACTCCTTAAACTGAAAATATGGTTCGTCAGCTTCAGAGCTAGCATCTTCAACGAGATTAACTACGGCATAGGCAACAGTCTCTTTAAGACGAACTTTCTCCCACAAAATTCGAGCGCACACTGCGCACATTTTTGTTCCCGTGCCTTCGCCTATATGCACAGTGCCTCCTACTGCTATTTTGTCATTGCAGAACTGACAGCATAGACCTTCAATCTGGCAAGGAGCCTCATCTGAAGTAGCGCACTGGCACTTAGTAGGGTCACAACTGCAGCTGTGAGCGGGCGCAGCATCTTCGATTTTGGCCACCACTTTGGCAGACTTGGTACCACTCAAATAAGCGCTAACTTTTTCAAATGGATATTCATACTCGTCGGTGTCGATTTCAGGATTAGCTCCAGGTAACTTATTACTCTTTTCCAAAACGGTCTTCATTTCTGCTAAAAGCGGAGCCAGATCTTGAAACTTATATGTCATGGCCACTTTGCCAATCACCTTTGCCTGTTTCTTAATCGTCTCAGCTGCGGCTTTTTCAGAAGAACCCATTTCACGCTCCGTAAGTGTCACTATAGTTACTCGAACCAAAAGCAATTCTAATTCATCTACCCCTTCAAATGGGGTCCAACTTTACTGGCATCCACCATCATATGAGTACTTCTCATGAGGGCCATTGGTTGACCATCGCGATTTCGCACTTCGGTATCAACAACCGTCATGCGCCCGCGGCGCACCACTTTTGATTCGGCCCGAATGGGGCCAATGGGATCATTGGTCAATAAGTTAACGCTTAACTGAACAGAATAGGGAAACTTCTTGCTGCCAGTAGCATGTTCGCCTGGTTCAATCGAACCGCCATAAGCTGCGGCTGAAGCCGCTTCATCGGCCAGAACAACAATGGCACCAGCATGAAAGACCTGGGTTGGCTGCATTACTTCTTCAGAAAGTGGCATTTCCGCTAGAGCATAACCGTCTCGCACTTCAATCATGGTGCCACCAAGGGCGGTTAAGGTGTTCCATTGGTACTTCTTCACAGTAGTTCCTTCACGGTGTTTCTTCAAAGTAATTTCTAGCCCCTATTTAGAGCTGCTTGAGCTTGTCATCTAGCTGGCGCAGATGTGCATGATAGACCTGATAATCAATTTTCTCACCGGGTTTGCGGCTTACGACCGCATGGTCAAAAATGGCGCGAGCTTTCTTATAGTAATTTTGAGCATCACCACGCTTACCCTGAGTGCGATAAAGATCGCCTAAAGATTCGAAAGTTTTTGCTAGTGAAATACTACTTTCTCCATTGCTTTCCTTCAAGCTAACAACTTGATTCAACTCGCTCTCAGCTTTCTGATACTGAGCTGTAGCAATGTGGCACAAAGCTAGGCGCTCAAGATTAGCGGCATAGGCTTTAGGATTCGCCGACTGAGAGAGAGAAGGATTGTTTGCCAGTTTAGTCAGCAACTGTTCAGCTTCCGAATAACGTTTGCCTTCTAGCAACAAGTCAATGAGATGTTGAATTGAAAGATCCGCGTCACTATCATTCAAGCTATTTGTTGCTTCTCGATGATCTACAATTTTTCGCAGCACCGCCTCAGCCCGCTCTGGGTCACCCCAAGTATCAAAACCTTCGGCCAATGTGATCATATCTCGAGTAAAGCGACCATTAGTCTCAGGCGGATTACCATGAATTCGAGCGGCAGAGTCGACGATTTGCTCTGCTTCCCAGAAATGGCCTTGATCGATTTGCTTCTCTGCAGCGCCCAAATATTTATTAAAAATTGAAGCCTTGCTATCGGTCGGACCAATATCAACCTGAGAGACACTGGCTGCTAATTCATCAATCTTGATAGTACCAACTATCAAAGATGTGATATCGCGAGAATTGACAATTACTTCGCTGTAACTAGCGGTGCCACCCTGATCATAGAATTTTACAGCGATTGTATTAAATTGACCGGCAGCATAATTTACCAATGCACGTGCTGCAAGAATAGCCAACTTGCGACGAGCCGCATCATCAGGTTGCGAATGAAAAACTTCAACTACGGCCTGCCTATCTACCAGACTAGCAACAGCACCTGAGCTAGTGGGGAAAACTCGCGCTTTTTGCAGGGCAGCAGTTAGACCGGAACTAAATTCAGCCTTAAGTGGAGGTGCAAGAGTTAAACAAATAGCCAGCGCTGTGGCCGCTGCAAGTGCAAGCACATTCATCCTGCGAGTCACAGTCTTGCTGGTCTCTGTCTTACTTGTCGAGGTCTTGCCGGTCCCTGTCTTACTGGTCAGTCTATTACTAGTCATTCTCAACGACACCGCCCATTTGATTCGCCGCAAGAGTCAAGCTCTGCAACAACACTTCTTTCAATGAGCGCTGAGTGCTGCGCGCATTCTCTACGACATCATCATATTCTGGATGAAAATTGACAATTTTACCGTTCAAGTCTCTTCCGACTTTTATTCTAACCGGTGGTCCCGCCCCCAGCGAAATCTGTTGAAAATTGCGCTCAAGCACAATTCTTTCACAAAAATAGCAGCGTACTCCAAGACTAGTAGTTTCGCGCAAAATCAGATCTTGCAAAAGTAAACTGTCTTCACGCTTAGCCACCACTGACAGCTTATGTCCCGGCCGACCTTTTTTCATTGTCTGAGGTACGATCGCCACATCTAAAGCCCCTTCCTCAATCAAGCGCTCCATTGCGTGTGCCAAAACCTGAGGAGAGCAATCATCTAAATTCGTTTCAAGTACAGCAATCACCTCAGAGCGATAAACAGCTCCAGTTGAGGCATTAGAATCAATTGAAGTGTTAGAAGCAGTCGCGAGATTAGAAGCAGTCGAGGTATTAGAAGAAATCGATGACGAACCATTAGAGTCAGCAGAGTCAACTGATTCACCAACTATCAAGCGCACCACATTGGGATGCTTGTCTGGATTTATTGTCCCCGCACCATAACCGATACTATCTATTCGCAAGAATGCCGGATGCTGCCCCCAACCTTGAGCTATAGTTGTGAGTATGGCTGCACCAGTTGGTGTCAGACACTCATACCTAACATCAAAGGCACGAGTCGGCGCACCAGCTTCTTTCAACAAATTCAATACTGCCGGACCAGGCATTGGAAAAAGACCATGCATTGTTTGAACTGTACCGCCTCCCAGTGGCAGGGCGGAAACATAGGCAGCCTCAATGACCAATTGATTGTAGACAATGGCGAATCCAACAATATCGACAATAGCATCGATGGCACCAACTTCATGGAAGTGAATTTGGTCGATAGCAACACCATGTACTTGAGACTCAGCCAAACCTAGTCGATTGAAAATCTTGCAGGCCAATTCTTTAACGGCCGAGTCTAAACTGGAATTGTCTATCAAGGCCAGAATCTCAGTCAACGAGCGCTGATATAAATGATCATGAGTAGGTCCAGATTCATGATTATGCTCGTGTTCATGGCTATGTGTATCTTCATGATTATGCCCGTGCTCATCACGATGAGCATGTTCACGGCTGACATCGCCATTTGAATGAATATGCTCAAGAAGCTGCACATCAAATTTAGTAGCGCGAATGCTGCAACGGTTAACGGCACTCTTGACCAATTTATAACTGCCCTCGGGCAAATTGAGCCCAGCTAGCTGCTCCTCAAGCACTGCCAGTGATGCACCAGCATCCAAGCAAGCAGCCACCAGCATGTCGCCAGCGGCACCAAATGAGCAATCGAAATAGGCAATTTTCATAGATGCAAGGCACCAATATTCTGATTCTCACGAACTGTCAAAGTCTGTTCCACTTTTTTCTTGGCCTCCGGATACTTATTGTTGACTACAGTCAATTGCTTATGACCAGGAGTGAGAATAAGGGTAAAGGCGCCGTCCTTGCCTGTGATTGTTGTACCACCGCCATGAATCTTCTCTGAGCGCTCCAAATTAGAGTAATCGATTTGACTACCGTGTTTATCAAGTTCAACTGGCTTGACTCTTACCAACAAACCCTTAAGTCCCTTGTCGTCGTGGACGACATGACCAGAAATCAAATGGCCCAGGCGCATTTCAACGATAAGCTTACGATTTTGATCCCCTGGCACTTCATCAATTAAGGCGCAAGCATAGCTAGTTTTGAGTGGGGGCAAGACTTCAAGGGTAAGCATTCCACATATCGGATGTTCGAAATTGAACCCACCATCAGCGCGAGTCTTTGCTGACAGTGAAAGTTCGCCCTTTTGCTCCCATAGATAAACCGGAATATTGGCGACTCCATCACCTTTAAGATTGACCAGCCGACCCGATGTTTGCACAACGGCTTTGGGGTCAGCAGCTCTAGCACTGCTAAAAAATAACAGCGCGCATGCGCTTAGAAGGCACAGCCTAAAGCCAAGAACAGAAAATTCGGACGGAAAGAATCTCAATTTATTTCCCAGGTAAAAGCGAAATCTAAAGCGTTTGTCATCAAGTTATCAGAGGTTATCAGAAGCTCTGAGCAAGTATCAGCTAGATTATCGGGAACGTAATATTAGTGCCTTAAATCACATAGTATCGCCATCTTCTTGTAAACTCTAGTTTGAAGCTCATTGATTTGTAGACTAGTGAAGTAATGGCATGTCAGTCAAGATTGGCCCTTTCACCTTGAATAGCCGCGTCTACGTACCGCCCATGGCTGGCGTTACCGACGTAGTCTTTCGCGAAATCGTCAGACGGATTGACCCCGAATGCATGATGTCGACTGAAATGGTCAGCTCGCGCGCGCTTTTAGCCAAACCCGAATCGCGCATCATGGATTTGCTTGAAAACGAGCATCCAATTGGCATTCAAATTTTTGGCCATGAACCAGACGTAATGGCCTTCGCCGCCCAACTCGCCGAAAAGCGCGGCGCCGACTTTGTCGACATTAACATGGGCTGCCCCGTTCCCAAAATCACCAAAGGCAAAGATGGCTGCGCCTTAATGAAAGAACCAGAGCTAGCCAGAGAGATTATCAGTACGGTGAAAAGCGCCGTTAGAATTCCAGTGACGGTCAAATTTAGATTAGGCTGGGACGACAGCACACGTAACGCCGTAGACTTCGGACGCATGGTAGAAGAGTCTGGCGCCTCAATGGTGACAGTGCACGGCCGTACACGCGCCCAACTATACTCAGGCAAAGCCGACTGGAACTTCATAGCTAAGGTCAAAGCCGCCTTGAGCATTCCAGTCTTTGGCAACGGCGACGTTTTCTCACCAGAAGATGCCCTACGCCTGCTTGAAATCACAGGTTGCGATGGCGTGGCAGTAGCTAGAGGCAGCCTGGGAAATCCTTGGCTCATTCCCCGCATTACCAAGTATCTAGATCATGGCATTCTTGATGATGCGCCAGATGATGTAGAAAAGCTCATCTGCGCCTATCTACACAGCGTTGGCCTGGTCAAATACAAAGGTCTGCGCATCGGCGTCAATGAATCGCGCCGTCACGTAATCAATTACACCAAAGGAATTGTCGGAGCAGCGCCCTATCGCGCCAGGCTGACTCAAGTGCTCGATTTGCAAGCCGCAGCAGAGATACTGGCCGAGCTGGCCTCAGTAGTTGGTGGAAGCGAAGGCCATCAGCGTTTTCTACTGGCAGTAGAGCAGAATGATCTCGAACAGAGCAAACATCCAGGCGAAGGGTACAGCAACAGAGAAAGCAGTGTCCAGGCCCCAGTTGATGTCCGTTCCATCCTGCCAGTCGCAGTACCATAATATGGCGTTGATGAACGGAGTCGTGGTCCAGCCCATGATCCCAGCCATAAATGCGAAAAGTAGCAGTGTTGCCCAGAAGTCCATAAGCTTGGTTGCCAACGCTCTCAAAAGTCGATAACAAAGAGAGTGTAGTGCTGCTTTTGCACTTTGGCAACGGGAATTCTCCCATGGCAGGGAGGTTTTCAAGCGTTGCTAGTAAAAATTAAGCGTCCTTTTGCATCGGCAAGAGGACGCTCAAAGCCATCTAGAGAATGGCGCTAATACATGTACTGGCCAGAAGGGGAGATCAAAATTGTTCCGTCACCTTCAGCTGCAACCATTTGCAGGGCCTGAATAACTGCGTTGGCAGTTTTGTGCTGCTCGCGAGTTTCGTTCTTGATTTGCTTGGCTCTCTGAGCTACTCGAAGCACCAACTCATAACGGTTGACGTTCTCTTTAAGTAACTGGTCAAGGATTCTAGTAGTGCTCATGCGGGAATTCACCCCTCGGAAGTTCGTATGCGTAGCCTCTCAGCATACACGATATGCGCCAGATTGTCGGCTGCATCCTCTAGTTTGTCGTTGACTACTT
>Ga0172380_10001454_pt1 | contig 40589 bp, 42 predicted proteins | sample Leawe162metaG_FD_119747 | JGI IMG/M metagenome (GOLD analysis project Ga0172380, IMG submission 119747) | Leachate microbial communities from a municipal landfill in Southern Ontario, Canada - Leachate well 162 metaG | ecosystem: Engineered > Solid waste > Landfill > Unclassified | place...
CCTGCAGGCGTGAGTTCAACAGAGAAGCGCGCGGTAATCGAAGCAACCCTGAAGGCGGGCGCTCGGAACGCGTATGTAGTGAAGGAGCCGATTCTTGCAGCTATTGGTGCGGGTGTGCCAATCTACGAACCTCGTGGACACATGATCGTGGACATCGGTGGTGGAACCATCGACGTTGCGGTTATCTCTCTCGGCGGTATTGTGGCTGCCAATTCAGTGAAGTGTGCAGGCAACAAAATTGATGCCGCTATCATCGACTATGTGAAGCGTACGCACAATCTTGCGGTAGGTGAAAAGACCGCAGAAGATATCAAGATTGGTATTGGGTCTGCGCTGCCACTTGAGGAAGAGCTTACGATGCAAGTAAAGGGACGTGATGTCCTCACAGGGCTTCCGCGCAGTACCGAGATGAAAACAAACGAAATGGTGCGGGCGATTTCACGTGAACTGCGCGATATGGTGAAGGCGATAAAAGATGTTTTTCAAGATACCCCACCTGAACTCGCATCTGACATCATCGACTACGGCATCATTATGACAGGTGGCACCTCACAGCTTCGCAATTTTGCAGAACTCGTAAAGCGTCGAACAGGAGTGAAAGCAACACTCGCAGATCAGGCGTTCTTTTGTGTTGCAAAAGGTACTGGTGAAGCGCTTCACCATCTTGATACATACAAGCGCGCCGTAATCACGAAGCGGTAGTTGTACATCTTATCTCCTTTCTTCTTCTATAGAGGTTTCGTATCATAGGGGTGATGGAGCTGTTTGGAAAACAGAAGTTCTCTACCCCTGAAGAGGAGATTGCGTTCTTGCGCTCGGAGATTGCACGTCGTGAACGTGTTGTTTTGGAGCGTGCACCAGAAAATGTCGCCGACCATCGAGAGACAATAGGGCGGGAAGTACTTAAAGAGTATGCTGAGCATACGCCTGATCTCGTGCTTCATAAAAAGCACGAACTGTCTCCTTTTGGAACAGCAGAATCACAAAGCGCGGTTGAAATAGCCCCCGACAAAGTCGAAGAAGTGATTCGTATTGCGCAGGAAAAGGGTGTTCGAAACGCACTTACGGTGCTTGAGAAGATGAAGGACCCATTTCTAACCGACGAAGTGCATCGTGAGATGATTACACTACTTCGCTCAGGCCGTGAAATCGCACAGCTTCGCAAAGATGCACCACTATTTCGAGCGCTCTCTATGACCTTGTATGAAGTTGCATTACCACGTACGCACGATGATGCGGATACACAGAATCTTCGTACACTCTTCTCAGGCATGGAGCAATTCTATGCAGGCATGCAAACCTTGGCGCAAGGAAAGAACTCTCGTGTATATACCATCGAGATTGCGGTATCAGATAAGCGCGATGACATCATTCTTTATGTCGCGGTACCGAATGAATTTGTAAATCTCTTCGAGAAGCAGACGCAGTCCCTCTTTCCAAATGCGGTGTTGGTCGTACAACAAAACGATTACAACATCTTTGTTGAGAACGGCGTCAATGTTACGTCTGCACTCGTGCAGAAGAAGCATCACGTGTACCCACTCCGTACACACGATACCTTCGAGAAGGATCCTTTAGCAGTACTCTTGAACGCATTCTCAAAGATTGAGAGAAATGGCGGAGGTGCAGCGGTACAGATTGTCGTCTCTGGCGGAGGTTTAGCGCTTCAAAGTACCTATAAAGGTATTATCAGTGCTATCGAGAAAGGGGAGAAGGCTGAGGTTGCCATACGAAAGAGTACGCTTGGTGGCGAGCTCTTCGAATCCTTTAAAGGATTTATGTCCAGCTCCAAGACTGCCGAGCAAAAAGAGAAAGAGAAAGCCGAACAGACAATCGATACTGACTTAATCGCCATTTTGCGTACCAAGATTGAGACCCCTGTACTCCAAACCAATATCAGACTCGTAGCCTCAGCACAAACGCATGAGCGCGCTGAACAGGTACTGTCCGAACTTGAATCCAGTTTTCATCAGTTTGAAAACACCAAGAGCAATCAGTTCGTAGCAAAGCGTTTGAGTGGTAGCGACCAAACTCGCGCGCTTCAGGCATTCTCTTTTCGTGAATATACTAAAGCATACGCTGCACCACTCTCTATTAGAGAGCTTGCAACGATTATCCATTTTCCATCAGAAGGTATTGAATCGTCGCCACAATTCAAGCAGTCACGCGCGAAGCACGCCCCTGCACCTGTCGACATGCCACAACACGGTACGCTTCTTGGAGAGAATGTGTATCGCACCATGACGAAGGATATATACATGACGCCACTTGATCGTTTGCGTCATTTCTATGTGATAGGACAAACTGGTACAGGAAAGACCACGCTCCTAAAAAATATGATCGCGCAGGACATCAAAGATGGCGCTGGTGTGTGTATGATCGATCCACATGGTACTGACATTGTGGACGTGCTTTCGCAGATTCCACCAGAGCGCATGGATGATGTTATTTATTTTGATCCATCAAACCTTGAGCGCGTACTTGGACTCAACATGCTTGAGTATGATCCACGTTTCCCCGAGCAAAAGACATTCGTGGTGAACGAGCTCTTTTCTATATTCCAGAAGCTGTACGGCGGAAATCCTGAATCCATGGGTCCGATGTTTGAGCAATACTTCCGTAATGCAACGCTTTTGGTACTCGAAGATCCTGAGTCGGGGAGTACGCTTCTTGATATCTCGCGGGTCATGGCGGATCCTGCATACCGCGCATACAAACTAAGTAAAGCGAAGAATCCAGTCGTCGTGCAATTTTGGAAGGAGATTGCAACAAAGGCAGGAGGCGAGGCGTCGCTCGAGAATATCGTGCCGTATATTGTTTCAAAGTTCGATGTGTTCACTGCCAACGACTATATGCGTCCAATCATAGGACAACAGCATTCGTCATTCAATTTCCGCGAGATCATGGATACGAAGAAGATACTGTTGGTGAATCTCTCAAAGGGGCGTCTTGGCGAGATCAATGCGAACCTTATCGGTATGATTATTGTTGGCAAGATACTCATGGCTGCGCTCTCGCGTGTTGACGACGTGTCACAGACACTTCCGCCGTTCTATCTCTATATTGATGAGTTTCAGAACGTGACGACGAACTCGATATCAGCGATCCTCTCAGAAGCCCGCAAGTACAAGCTTGGACTCACTATCGCGCACCAATTCATTGCACAGATTGATGAAAAAATTCGTGACGCAGTATTTGGAAACGTTGGATCGATGGCAGTCTTCCGTGTTGGTCCAGAGGACGCGACATTCCTTGAAAGACAGTTCGCTCCAGTGTTTACGAGCAACGACATTATGAACATCGAGAATCATAATGCGTATTTGAAGTTGCTTTCAAATGGTATACCGACACCGCCATTCAGTATCCGTACTGCAAAACCACCAGATACCGATCATGAGTACGCAGCACAAGTGAAAGAGTTCTCGGTGATGCAATATGGTACACCGCGAGAAGAAGTTGAAGCAGCGATTCGTGCACGCTATGCGCGTTAAGCATCACTTATCAACGTGTAGCACCGCGAGTATCCTAGAACACGAGTGCTATACTATTGAGGAATATGGGAGGTAACAGTACTTCACAAAGTGCTCTTTTGCGTGACGAGTCAAAGACTCGTCCTGTGTACGATCTGCGTAGCTGGCAGGGGCTCACTGACGTGCTTCGTGCAGCAAAGCAGAATCTCACACCAGAGAAACACGCCGCGTTTCGTGATCTCGTCCTTCGCTATGCGCAACAGGGAGGTGATGCCGCATTAAAAAGTGAAATCGATGCAGTAATAGCAGTACTCCATACACCGCACACAGCATCTTTGGGCGCTGCGCATGCCTCACAATCTCAAACACTATCACGCGCATCCGCTTCGAATCGTATGGGTCGTCCAGTACCACAGTTTGCGGTACGGCAATCCACTCCTCAACCAGTACCACGACCAGCGCCTAAACCAGTGCCGTCACCCATTCCAGTACCCGAATTAACGCCTGAACCAGTACCTGCATCAGTTATTACACATACGCCACCACCGAAACCAGTATCACCACCTCCAGCTCCAGTACCTGAGCAAAAGCTCGAGTCAGTACCCGTGCCAGTCTTTGAACCTCCAATACCAGCGCCAAAACCTGTGACGCCACTAGCGCCAGTGGCACCAAAGGAGGAGTTTTCGGGGACACCACGTTCACTTGATGAACACAAGGCGCGCATCATCGAAATTAAACGTTTGGTAAATGAGCAGATCGGTAATCCTGTGGCACTTGTTGGTGCGCATAAGGCACTCGGTCGAGAATATATGCAGGCACTCCTTACTGCACTGAAAGCAACAGGAGGTGGCGGTGTTGGTGCTGATGCTGCAATGCGTCGACTTGAAGATGCATACACCGCGCTCTTTACCGATGCTCCAGAAACACCTGCTACACCAAGTGCACCCGTACCGCCACCTGCTCCAGAGCCGGTGATTGAATCTGCTCCTGTTGTGGAAGTGAAGCAAGAAGTGGTACCGCCTCCAAATCCAGTGCCTCAAGCAGTACCATCTCCGACAGCGCCAGTCTTTGAACCACCAGCACCGAAGCCAATAGAGATACCAAGACCTGAACCAGTTAAAGAAGTAGCACCACCAGAATCTATCGATGTGCCGTTGCCTGTAGTACCGAAGCCAGAACCAAAACCGATACCATCTCCGACAGCGCCACGAGTTGTGGTACCTAAGCCTGAACCAGTACGACCAGCACCAGTAGTACCTCCTCCAGCGCCTCCACTACCGCGAAGCGATGTGGTGGCATCAAAACCTTCGGCACCAGCGCCTGTTCCCCAAGCATCTAAGGAGAGGATACCATCAGCTGGAACCCTCTCTCCAGCCGCACGACTTGCAGAACTCACAAAGAATGCACAACCTGCACCGAAAGCAGAACCTGTTCCTCAGGTGGATGTGCCAACGCCAAAGCCTGCACCAGCTGCAACTGCGTTCCAGCAGACAAAGTTCACACAGAAAAAAGTGGGTTCTGTGTCAATTCAAGCATTGGCAGCGAGTGGTATTGATACTGAGGAGCATGAAGTGCGTCAATCAGAGCTTGCCTCACCGAAGATCACAAAAGCACTTCATGAATTGCTTGATGAATGGAGTATTTTCAACGCGAGCGGTTTCCTCGGCATGGGTCCTTCAGGCGCTGAGCATCCTCTGTATATACGGCTCGCACCATTAAGTATGGGTGAGATACTGACTGGACGGTACGAAGGAGCAGACCGAAAAGTGAACACGGTGGTTCATGATTATGTGAACGCATGGCGACATGAACAGGGAATTGCCTATACTCCAAGCGAGACATTCGAGCACTATCTTCGTCGGGTAGTGCAGCGTATCCAAAAGCGACAAGGTGCCCCTGCATAACGAGGTGAACTGTGCTTAAATAGGCCTTGTATGCACCACGCGAATCTCCTTATTGGTAATCCTGAGTGGGCTCTTTCTCAGCTACCTGCAGACGAGCTCGTTTCTGGTCCTGACGTCGTACGTCTTACCTATGAGCGCATGACGATTGATAACGCGCGTTCTCTTATACATGCTGCGCATCTGAGACCCGTGTCGCGTACGCATCGTACATTCATACTCATCGTCTCTACTATATTGCCAGAAGCACAGAATGCACTTTTGAAACTTCTTGAAGAGCCCGCTACTACCACGCGCTTCTTTGTGGTGGTTCCGAATGAACACGTACTGCTTCCCACAGTGCGGTCGCGCTTCCAAATCTTTGCAACTGAGCACGGTGCGATTGATACGAGTGCATTAGATACCTTTCTCAAGATGCACTATGGAGAACGCCTTGCGCAGATTGCTGTGCGGATAGAGGAAGAGGATACAGCCTGGATACAAGCTATTGTTCGGGGTATTGCTTCGTATGCGGCTCGTGTTCGCGACGCAGGGCTTATTGAGGACGTCCTCAGAACAGAGTCATATCTCGCTTCTCCGGGGAGTTCTAAGAAAATGCTCCTTGAGCACCTTGCGCTTTCACTGCCGGACGCCGTAGGGTAGAATACGGACACACTTTACATTCAATATGGCATATTCTACGAAAGAGTTTGAACAGCGTGGGGAGGAGGTCGTGAAATGGCTCGAGCGCGAATTCGCTGGCGTACGCACTGGTCGCGCAACACCAGCGCTTCTGGATCTTGTGCAGGTTGAGTCATATGGTACGCGCGTACCAATCATACAGGTAGGCTCGGTGGGCGTTGAAGATGCACGCACGCTCCGCGTTTCAGTGTGGGATAAGAATTCGATTAAGGCGATAGAGAAAGCAATTACCGAGGCCGATCTTGGAGTATCGGTTGTGTCTGACAGCTCAGGCCTGCGGGTCATGTTCCCTGAACTCACTGGTGAACGCCGTGCACAGCTCCTTAAGTTAGCGAAAGCAAAACATGAAGAGGCGCGTGTATCGTTGCGTGATGGGCGTAATGATGCGATGAAAGAAATCGATACGCTCCTTAAGGCAAAAGAAATGAGTGAGGATGAAAAGACCACTGCCACTGAGTTAGTGCAGAAGAAAGTTGAAGGATTCAACGTTCGTTTTGATGAACTCTTGGCACTGAAGGAGAAGGAGATTAGCCAATAAGCAGTACCAATGTCGATATTTATTTTTCTTGCAATACTATTTGTACTCGTCTTAGTACATGAGCTGGGACATTTTGCTGTTGCAAAGTGGATGGGTATGCGTGTCGATGAGTTTGGTATTGGATTTCCACCAAAGCTCTTTGGCATCAAAAGAGGGGAGACCGAGTACACGCTTAATCTCTTTCCTATAGGAGGATTCGTTAAGATTTACGGAGAAAATGGTATTGGCGATGAATCGCAACGAGTCGAACCGTCAAATGGTAACGGTCGTTCGTTTACCGCAAAGAGCCGTACTGCACAGGCGCTTGTGCTTGTTGCAGGCGTCACCATGAATGTGCTCCTCGCATGGCTTTTGTTCGCCGTTGCTTTCTCAGTCGGTGTACGAACCTCGGTATCTGAAGCTGAAGCAACCGATGCTGCAGTACTCACGATTACGAGCGTCATGCCCGAGAGTCCTGCAGCAAAAGCAGAACTTCCTCTGGGAGTTGGTATCACAGGCGCGGTCTCTGGAGACGATGCGCTTACGACGCTCACCCCATCTGCATTCAGCGCGTTTGTTGCTGAGCATGGAGCGGAGGAAATCGTACTTACGTATACAAAAGACGGTACTGAACAGGCTACGACACTGAAGCCACAGGAAGGACTCATTGCCGATGATGCATCCCGCGCTGCAATTGGCGTTTCACTTGCACAGGTTGAGATTGTGAAACGGTCAATTGGTCGCTCTATTATTGATGCGGGCGCACACACTATCGCAAGTACAAAAGCGGTTGCAGTAGGTATTGCGATGCTCGTATACGACAGTATTCGTTTTGAAGCAGACTTTTCTCAGGTGGCAGGTCCCGTCGGTATTGTTGGTCTCGTGGGCGAGGCTTCGGCATACGGCTTCACGACACTTCTTACATTCACCGCATTCATCTCACTCAATCTTGCGGTCATCAACATTTTGCCGTTTCCTGCACTCGATGGAGGACGCCTCTTGTTTGTGGTTATTGAAGCTATCAAGGGTAGCCCGATTAAGGCTCAGTATGCCGCAACCCTGAACACGCTCGGCTTCTTTCTGCTTATCACACTTATGGTTGCCGTGACCTGGAGTGATATTGCGCGACTTATCTAGAGCACGTTCAAAAAGCCCTTATACCGCGTTCTCGCTCACCCGGAAACACTCACCATACGATGAAGTATGTCTCGTATTTCCTCACTTTGCCCGTTCGCCTATTTGACGATAGAATGAGCACATTAGGGAGGTATCCTGCGATATTTATTAGTCACCCATGATTTTGTATGAAGCAATCTCGACTGTTCACTAAGACACGCAAAGAGGTGCCCGCTGATGAGGTTGCTCAAAATGCACAACTCTTGATTCGTGCAGGATACGCATATAAAGAAATGGCAGGAGTGTATGCATACCTACCACTAGGGCTCCGTGTACTTGAAAAAATAAAGACGATTGTTCGTGAAGAGATGGATGCAATTGGTGGACAGGAACTTATCATGACCTCGCTCCAGCGCAAGGAGCTTTGGGAACGTACTGATAGATGGAGTGATGATGCGGTTGACGTATGGTTCAAGTCGACACTTAAGTCGGGAGGTGATGTTGGTTTCGGATGGAGTCACGAGGAGCCAATAGGCGAGATGATGAAGAACTACATCACAAGCTATAAGGATCTTCCAATTTCGGTGTATCAGTTTCAAACCAAGCTCAGGAATGAGCTTCGCGCAAAGAGTGGTGTCATGCGTGGCCGAGAGTTTGTCATGAAGGACATGTATTCGTTCTCTGCTGGCGAGGATGACCACACTCGTTTCTATAACGCCGTTATTGATGCATATACGCGCGTCTTCGACCGTCTTGGTATTGGCGAGGATACCTTTGTTACGTTTGCGTCAGGAGGAGCGTTCACTACATTCAGTCACGAGTTTCAGACCATTACCGACGCAGGAGAAGATGTCATTTATATAAACCGCGATAAGAATATTGCGATTAATGCTGAGGTACTCAATGATTCGTCTCTTAGTGAACTCGGCGTCACACGCGATGAACTCACCGAGGTCAAGACTGCGGAAGTAGGAAATATTTTTAACTTTGGGCGACAGAAAGCAGAAGATATTGGGCTTTCATATCGTGCTCTGAGTGGTGAGAGTATACCTGTCTGGATGGGCTCATACGGTATCGGTGTGACTCGTCTTATGGGAGTGGTTGTCGAAAAGTTTGCAGATGAGAAAGGAATTGTGTGGCCAACATCAGTTGCACCGTTTACCGTACACCTTGTAGAGCTTTCAGGTGGCGACGGAGCGCTCAAAGATTTTGCTGATGGTTTGTATCAAGGACTTACCGAGCGTGGTGTTGAGGTTCTGTACGATGATCGTGATGCACGCGCAGGAGAGAAGTTTGCTGACAGTGATCTTATGGGTCTCCCATACCGTATCATTGTCGGAAAGCGCACGAGGGAAGAGGGGAAGTTTGAAGTGGTCGAACGACATACGGGCGACACCATGCTTTTGACCGAGGAAGAGTTGTATACAAAGTTCGCCCCTAATACCGTTCAGTAATGAAGCTTACGCGATACATTGGAAAGATATTTGATGCCTTCTCGATTGATATAGGCATCGACCTTGGTACCGCAAATACCCTCGTGTATGTACGTGGCAAAGGCATTGTGCTTAACGAGCCGACCATTGTTGCACTCAATAAGAAGACGAATCAGCTTGTTGCAATCGGCAACGATGCAAAGACCATGCTTGGAAGAACGCCAAGCCATATTGAAGTGGTGCGTCCGCTTGTGCATGGTGTCATCTCTGACTTCGAGGTAACCGAGGAAATGCTCGCATACCTCATCACTAAGGTTCGCAGTGCAACACGAAACATCATTGCACCTCGGGTACTCATTGGCGTGCCCTCAGGCATCACATCGGTCGAGATGCGTGCTGCGCGGGATGCCGCACGAAATGCGGGCGCACGCGACGTGCTTCTCGTTGAAGAGCCGATCGCTGCGGCTATCGGTGCAAAGCTTCCGATTCACAAGCCACAGGGAAGCATGATTATCGACATCGGTGGCGGTACCACTGATATCGCGGTCATCTCGCTGGGTGGTATTGTGACCGCAAAGAATCTCCGTATAGCAGGCGATCAGCTCAACAATGATATTGTGAGCTATATCCGCGACCAGTTTAAAGTGCTCATTGGTGACAAAACTGCCGAGGATACTAAAGTTGCACTTGCATCCGTGGAAGAGAACGGCACTGGAAAGGAGATGATTGTACGCGGACGCGATGTGGTTACAGGACTTCCACGCGAGGTGGTCATCACCGATGGTGATATTCGCGAAGCGATTCTTGGTTCAGTTAACGCAATCGTTGAGGCTGCACGTGACGTCATCGAGCGCACACCGCCTGAGGTGCTGGCGGATGTGATGCAGCGCGGTATCACGCTCGCTGGTGGAGGTGCCCTCATACCAGGCTTTCCAAAGCTCCTTGAGAGCGTGCTGAAGATTCCCGTCATTGTGGTACCCGATCCACTGCGCGCAGTCATTCGGGGACTTGGAACAATTCTTGAACAAATGGATACGTATGCAGAAATTCTTGCAGACAAAGAGGACGACATCGTCCCGCAATTCTAATTGGGCGCGCATTCGCATTGTTGCGATAGTGCTCGTAGTCATACTCGTGCTTGTCTCCGCAAAGAGTATTGTGGGTTTTGTAGCATCAATGGTCACGTCTCCTTTTTATGCGGTTGTGCATTATTTACAGAATTCTTCTGCAACAATTCCTTCATACATACGAGATCGGGGATCCTTGATTGACGAAAAGCGAGCACTTGAGATGGAGCTTGCGTCACAGCAGGGAATGGCACTTACGCTCGAGCATACGATGCGTGAGAATGAGGAATTGCGTCAGATGCTGGGTGCATCACCGGCAGAGCGTATTGTGGCAAGCGTGATTGCGCAACCGCCGTATACACCATATGACACACTCATGCTTGATCGTGGCAGTGATGTGGGAATTGTTCAGTATGCACCAGTGTTTCATTCTAATGGGGCGGCTATAGGCTATGTGCGCAGCGTCACTGCAGAGAGTGCTCTCGTGACCTTATTCTCATCCCCTCACGCGCAAACGACCGTATATGTTTTTGGGCCTAATATCTTTGCTCGTGCGGAAGGGCAGGGTGGTGGCGTAACACGCATCAGTATTCCGCAAGGTATTGTGGTCAGTGAAGGAGACATGGTTGTCCTCCCTTCGCTTGACGGTGGTCTTTTGGGAACCATCGACGCGGTGGAATCAACACCCACTGGTCCCGAACAGAATGCTTTCGTGACACTCGCAGCACCCATTGCCTCCATCAGGCTTGTGAGTGTCGGTTTAAATCCTACAGAACCCGTTGCATTTCCCGAGGCTTTTAAGGCTGTTGAAGAAGCAGCACAGCGTCTCTTCACGGTACCTGTTCCTGAGGATGTGGCAGGCCTGAGCACCAGCACTCCTACGACCAGTGATATTGAGGTCGAACCATAATTATATGCTCCGCGTCTTCGCTTTTTGTCTTTTGTTTGTAAGCGCTCTCATGACACCGTTGTGGCTTTTTGTACTCTGTACCGTTGCATACATGGTGTATTTTGGGCCAGTGGAGCCGATGATCATCGCGGTGTTGATTGATGCGCAATTTGGCGAACCAGTACGTAGTTTTCCGTATGTGTATACTGTAATTACGGTTACGCTCGCAGTGTTGATACGTACCGTACGACCACTACTTCGTATATGAGATTTTTTCGTACCAGAAAGCGGCAGGAGATTTCTTATGATGAGATTCTTCTCGATGCATCCAATCTTCCGTCATGGAACACGGGACGCCTTGAGGGGCGTATGGAGCTCCCCTTGAAGAAAAGGAATGTGTTTTTTGTTGGTGGCATTTTTTGCATCGTTGCACTTACATTCTTTGGACAGCTTTTCAAACTACAGGTCATAGAAGGCGCAGAACTTGCAACGCGGGGGGAGACAAATCGACTTGAACGCGCACTTATCATTGCAGAACGCGGCGTAATCCATGATCGTCGAGGGGAACTCATTGCATGGAATGAGCTTGATGAGAAAGGACTGCACGATTTTCCTGTGCGTGCATACTCTGACCGTGAAGGGCTAGGGCAATTAATTGGATATGTGAGTTATCCGCGGAAAGATTCTGCAGGGTTCTATTACCGCACCGAATACTTAGGACGCGATGGCGTCGAAGGCACCTATGACGAAGCGCTCGATGGAGAAAATGGAACGCAACTCGTTGAGGTTAATGTGCATGGTGAAGTGATATCACAGCATGCGGTTGAATCACCAATTCCTGGCACAGGACTCACACTCTCCGTCGATGCAGAACTTTCCGAGATTCTCTACGATGTCATTGCTTCAACAACTGCTGCAAACGGGTTCAGGAGCGGGGTGGGCGCTATCATGGACGTCGAGACAGGAGAGATGATTGCGCTTGCAAGTTTTCCATCGTACGACCCTGAAGTGCTTGCCGATGGTGATGATGTCGCACAGATTAATGCCTACAATAATGATAATCGCTTTCCATTCCTCAATAAGGTCGTGAGCGGCTTGTACACTCCAGGCTCAGTCGTGAAGCCTTTTGTCGCCTACGGAGCGCTTGCTGAAGGTGTCATCACTCCAAGTACCGTGATTGTGAGTACGGGCGCCATTACCATTCCAAACCCGTATGATCCAAGTAATCCTGCAATTTTCCGCGACTGGCGACAGTCTTTGGGTGCGATGACCGTTGTTGACGCGATTGCGTACTCCTCGAATGTGTTCATGATGACCATTGGTGGAGGACATGAGAATATTCGCGGACTCGGTATTACCAAACTCGCTTCCTATTTCAGAATGTTTGGCTTTGGTGAGAAGACAGGAATCGCATTGTCAGGAGAAGGCGTCGGTGTAGTTCCTACACCAGCATGGAAGGAAGAAGTGTTTGACGATGAATGGCGCGTTGGTGATACGTACCTCACCTCAATTGGACAGTTCGGATTCCAAAGTACGCCACTCCAGATTCTTCGTGGCTACGCTGCGCTTGCAAACGGTGGCACCTTGGTCACGCCGCATGTTATCAAAGGCGCTGAAGGTGAGAAGAAGAATCTTAATCTCAATCAGTCACATCTCGGCGTTGTGCAAGATGGTATGCGACGCACGGTAATTCAAGACGGCGGTACCGCACGCGCGTTGCAGCGATCAGATGTGGAAATAGCTGCAAAATCGGGAACAGCAGAACTCGGTGAATCAAAAGCGAATGTTAATTCATGGATTGCAGGATTCTTTCCGTATAAGGAACCGCGCTACGCATTCGTACTGCTTATGGAATATGGACCGCGAACCAACACGGTTGGTGCGGGTTCGGTGATGGGGAAGGTATTTGATTGGATGGCTGAGAATCGACCAGAGTATATCCAATAGTCGTTACATAATCCTTGTATTGAAAGCCTCTTTTTCTCCACATTGACTTCAAGTATCACGCACGTATAATTGACCACACCTTAATCATTGTACGTATATATGAGTGAACCACACGATTCGTTTCTCACACAAGAAAAATTTGAGGAGCTAAAGCAGGAGCTTGACCACCTCAAGACGGTGCGACGCAAGGAGGTCGCAGAATCGTTGGAGTATGCACGATCACTCGGCGACATCTCTGAAAACGCTGAGTATCAGGAAGCTCGCGATATGCAGGCTGCTATTGAAGAGCGTATCAACTATCTTGAGAAGGTTATCAAGGAAGCAAAGATTGTTGCGCACGTAAAGAAAGGCGATGTTGTCGGTCTCGGTTCCGAAGTGACCATTAAGAAGGATAAGGATGCTGAGGAGCACACCTACACCATCGTTGGTTCAGAGGAAGCAAATATACACGATCACAAACTCTCGTACCTTTCACCACTTGGTGAAGCGCTTATGGGTAAGGCAAAAGGGGATGCGTTCACTTTTGACACACCAGGCGGAAAGCAGTCATACACGATACTCAAGGTATCATAATAAAGAAAAGCGCTCCCCCTCGGGAGCGCTTTTTTGTATTCCTTTTCATTTCATCTTCAAAACGGTACTATAGTCGACATGTCAGCACTCGATGAAATACGGGCAGAACGCCTCAGAAAGCTCTCTATACTCACCGATCGCGGTATCGACCCGTATCCTGCGGTCTCACATCGTACGCACATGATAGGTGTGCTACTCGCAGACTTTGATGCACACGTTGCAGGCGGGAAGACCATCACCATTGCAGGACGTGTGCTTGTCACACGAGGCCAAGGTGCAATCCTTTTTATCGATATTCTTGATGGGTCAGGGAAGTTCCAAGCCGTACTCAAAAGCGATGTGCTCGATGCGGATTCATTTGCGCTCTTTAAGGACGTTGTTGATTCAGGCGACTTCATTGAAGTCAGTGGTACACTCTTCACCACCGAGAAGGGACAGCAGTCTATACTTGCATCAGGATGGAGGATGCTTTCAAAGAGTCTTTTGCCACTCCCCGACAAGTATCATGGGCTTCAGAATGAGGAAGAGCGGTTTCGTAAACGGTACCTTGATCTCTTGATGAATAGTGACCTACGCGCGCTCTTCGCACGTAAGGAGAAGTTCTGGGATGTAACGCGGACTTTTCTAAAGGAACGAGGATTCCTCGAAGTGGAAACACCAACACTCGAAGTGACAACAGGCGGTGCAGAGGCACGTCCGTTTCAAACGCACCACAACGATTTTGATATTGACGTATACCTTCGCATCTCAGTAGGTGAATTGTGGCAGAAGCGTCTCTTGGCTGCAGGATTTGATCGTACGTTCGAAATAGGGCGCACGTTCCGTAATGAAGGTACAAGTCCGAACCATCTTCAGGAATTCACGAACATGGAGTTCTACTGGGGTTATGCGAATTACGAAGACGGTATGACGCTCGTTGAGGATATGTATCGCACTATCGTGAGTGAGGTGTATGGAAAGACCGAGTTCACCCGCGGTGATTACACCTTTGATTTTGGAGAACCGTGGACTCGTATTGATTACGCTGATGAAATCACGAAGCAGACAGGGATTGATATTGTTTCAGCTGATGAGGAAACCATCAAAGAGAAGCTTCGTGACCTCGGTGTGACGTATGACGGAGACACCAAGGAACGCTTGATAGACACATTGTGGAAATACTGCCGCAAGAATATCGCGGGACCTGCATTTGTCATCAATCATCCAAAGCTTGTCTCACCACTTGCGAAGGGTGTGGAAGGACACACTGATGCTACGCAACGCTTCCAGCCGATTATTGCGGGTACCGAAGTGGGGAATGGATACTCAGAGCTCAACAATCCGCTTGAACAGCGTGCACGGTTTGCAGTGCAACAAGAACTTCTTGCGCGTGGCGATGAGGAAGCAATGATGCCTGACTTTGAATTTGTTGAGATGCTTGAACACGGCATGCCACCTGCATGTGGCTTCGGTTTTGGTGAGCGATTATTTGCGATCCTTGAAGATAAGCCGATTCGCGATACACAGCTTTTCCCGTTGATGCGCCCGAAGGAGTAGCATACGTCCAAAATCATTTGATACTTTGTGTCGCTTCGTTTGAAAGCTCCTCCGCAGAGAGGGGCTTTTTCGTGGTGGGGTGTGTATAACTGTGGCACATGGTGGGACGAAGTGGTATACAATGTGCGTGTGGTGGGAGATAGTGGTAGACTATGAAAGTAGTTTAACAGTATCGAGTTTCATCAATCATTCACATGCTGATTGGCGAGTACACACACAGTATTGATGCTAAGAAACGGCTGTCCTTACCTTCCAAGTGGAGGAAGGAACTTGGTAGAAAGCTGGTGGTTACTCGGGGGCTTGATAACTGTCTCTTTATATATCCCTTGAAAGAGTGGGAGAAGATCTCTGAAAAGATCGGTCAACTCCCGCTCGGACAAGCGGACACGAGAGGATTTAATAGGTTTTTCCTTTCGGGAGCAGTAGAGGTAGAGGTAGACCAGGTCGGACGAATTCTCGTTCCTGATTTCTTGAAGGAGTTTGCGGGACTGGCGACAAAAGTCGTACTTGCAGGCATCCATGATCGTGTAGAAATGTGGGATGAGAAACGCTGGACTGAGTACAAGAAGCGTATCGAGGGACAAGCTGACGCACTTGCTGAAAAGCTTGGCGAAATAGGTGTCCTCTAACGACGCATCCTCATAGAGCCGTTATGAGACATGTGTATGCATGCGGGCTTTGCTTATATATGAAAACGCATATCACAGTGCTGGAAAAGGAAGCGGTTGATGCACTGAAGCTCACGAACGCAGCAACAGTCGTTGACGCAACGTTAGGTGCAGGAGGCCATGCACGTCGTATAACGGCAGCGCTTGGCAAGGCAGGTACCTTCATTGGTATCGATGCTGACCCTGTAGCGATACAAGAAGCAAAGGAAATGTTTAAGGACACGGCGTGCACCACACACCTTGTTGTCGGAAACTTCCGGACACTTCAAAAACAACTCGTTCTTTTACATATTGAGAGACTAGACGCGATCCTTGCAGATCTTGGATGGCGCATGGAGCAGTTTAGTGGCAACGGTCGAGGATTTTCATTCCTCGTCGATGAGCCACTACTTATGACCTTCGGCGACCCTAAGACCTATCCATTTGTCGCACGAGACATCGTGAACGAATGGAAAGAGGAAGATATTGCGAATGTGCTCAAGGGCTACGGGGAAGAGCGCTATGCGCGTCGTATTGCCCGAGGCATCGTTGCAGCGCGTGAACATGCGCTCATTGAGACCACAGCACAACTCGTCGCGGTCATTCAGGATTCGGTACCTGCGGTATATCGCCATGGACGCATCCATCCTGCGACCAAGACATTCCAAGCGCTGCGCATCACTGTCAATGATGAGCTCGACGCGCTCAGTGAATTCGTCGAGCAATCAGTTGCTGCACTCAAAGAGGGTGGCAGACTCGCGATTATTACCTTCCACAGTATTGAGGATCGTATCGTCAAACAACTCTTTCGAACCTACACACGCGATCAAATAGGAACAATGGTCACTAAGAAGCCCATTACTCCAAGCGACGAAGAGATTACAGAGAACAAGCGGTCACGCAGTGCCAAGTTGAGGATTTTTGAAAAACATGCGAACAATTAAACGAACAACGATATATAAAGGGGAATCACGGCTTTTCTATATTGCAGTAGCATGCCTCGTGGTATCTGCGGTAGCGTATGCATACTTCCTCAGTGCATCGGTTGTTAATGTGGTCATGCGGAAAGAGGTGGATGCCCAAATTGCTGCAGCGGGCACTTCCATGAGCACGCTTGAAGCTGATTATATTGAACTCCAACACGCACTCAGTGCTGATATTGCGACAGCAAGTGGCTATGTGCCAGCGCCAAAGAAACTATTCGTTGACCGAAGTGCAGGAACACTGGTATTGTCACGAAATTAACGTATGAGAGGTGTCGCGGTCAAGAAAATACGCATCATCACCGCGATTGCACTTGCTATCTTTGCGCTCCTCGTCATTCGTCTCTACTACATACAGGTACTCCATCGTGATACCTATCGTGCCCTAGGGGAAAGCCAATACGTACATACCGTACGCGATCTTTTTAATCGTGGCAGTATCTATTTCACCACTAAGGACGGTGAAAAGGTTTCTGCCGCAACCATAAAGTCAGGATACCTGCTTGCGATAGATCCTACAAAAATCGCCGATGTAGAAGCTACGTATACGGCACTCTCTGGAGTCATTCCAATAGATCGTGAGCTGTTCTTTGAGCGTGCGGGACGGACCACGCGTACTTATCAAGAGATTGATCAGACCGTTGACGATGAGCATGCAGACACCATAACCGCACTGAAGCTCCCTGGTGTGCGCCTCTATCGTAATCAGTGGCGCTATTATCCTGGTAAGTCGCTTTCGGCACGTACCGTAGGCTTCATTGGATACGATGAAAACACGTTGGTGGGGAAGTATGGACTTGAGCGTTTTTATGAGGACACACTGAAGCGCGATACCGAACATCTCTCGGTGAATTTCTTTGCGGAGATATTTGGAAACCTTCGCAATCTTCGAAAGCTTATTTTTGATGCAGAAGACATACAGGAGGGCGACATCATCACGACCATCGAGCCAACCGTCGCACGAACTCTCGATCGCATACTCGATTCTGCACAGCAACAATGGCAGAGCAAAATTACGGGTGGCATTATCATCAATCCAAAAACTGGTGAGGTGCTTGCGCTCAACGTGGTGCCGTCGTTTGATCTTAATGATCGAGGAGGCGTCACGATTGAAGCCTTTCGTAATCCGCTCGTTGAGGATGTATATGAGCTTGGTTCAATCATTAAGCCGCTTACAGTCGCGGCAGGACTTGATGCTGATGTTATTGCACCCTATTCAACGTATTACGACGCAGGTTCAATCGAACTGAACGACTTTACCATCCGCAACTATGACGGACGGGGACGTGGTACGGTCGACATGCAACAGGTATTGAGTCAGTCTTTAAACACAGGTGTGGCGCACGTGGTGTCGCTTCTCGGACGTGATCGTTTCCGCGATTATTTCTATAAGTTGAAACTTGGTTCTGAGAGTGGCATCGATCTTCCAAACGAATCACATGGACTGGTACGAAACCTCGAGAGTCCGCGTGCGGTTGAATACGCAACTGCATCGTTTGGACAGGGTATTGCACTCACGCCAATCGCTGCGGTACGCGCTTTGTCGACACTCGCAAACGGCGGTGTGTTGGTGACGCCACACCTCGTGAAGCGTATTGAGTACCCAGGTGGTGATATGCACGACGTCAGTTATCCTGAAGGTGAGCGTGTGTTCAGCGAAGAGACGAGCGAGGACATTACGCGTATGCTCGTCGAGGTGGTAGACACCGCTCTCAAAAAGGGAAAAGCAAAGAATGAGTACTATACCGTTGCGGCAAAGACTGGTACGGCACAGATAGCGAACCCTGAGACCAAGAAGTACTACGACGACCGCTTCCTGCACTCATTTTTTGGCTATTTTCCAGCCTATGATCCTCAGTTTCTGATTTTCCTGTATACTGTAGAACCGAAGGGGGTACAGTACGCATCTGAGACTCTGACGGACCCATTCCTCGAAATTGTCCAATTTCTGATCAATTACTACGCTGTTCCACCCGATCGGTAATCTATGAAAAATATCTTTAAGCGCATCGTTGTTTCTATACTGACTTTTGAAGCAAAGCTTCTTATCAAGCGCATGAAACCGCAGATTATTGCGATTACGGGAAGCGTCGGGAAGACCTCGATTAAAGACGCAGTGTACGACGTTTTCAAGAATCGCATGCACGTGCGAAAGAGCGACAAGAGTTTCAATTCTGAACTTGGTGTACCACTCTCCGTACTTGGTCTACCAACGGCATGGAGCAACCCGCTTATGTGGCTTCGCAACATCATTGATGGTGCAATGCTTGTAGTACATCCAGGCAAATATCCAGAACTTCTTATACTTGAAATGGGAGTTGATCGTCCTGGCGATATGGACAAACTCACTGCATGGATTAAGCCTGACGTTGTTGTTCTCACACGCCTACCTGACGTACCTGTACACGTCGAGTTCTTCGATTCTCCTGAAGCGGTCATCAGAGAAAAAGAGAAGCTTGTGCACGCACTAAAACCAGAAGGAGTTTTAATATTCAATCAGGACGACCCACGCGCTGCACAGATAGCAGCCGAGACACGCCAGCAGTCCATCGGCTACAGTCGCTATTCGCTTTCACCATTCACCGCCTCAGCAGACCGTATTGTGTATGAGAACGGAAACGTCATCGGCTTTGAGTTTATGCTTACTCACGTCGATCGTGCGGTGTTGTGCCGTGTGCAAGGTACCGTGGGTGTCCAACATGCATACAATCACGCAGCTGCAGCGGCAATTGCATCGGTCTTCCAGATCGACATTGATGCTGTTGCAGAGGCGCTCCGCGGTCACGTTCCGCCTCCAGGACGCATGCGTCTTATTCCAGGACTCAAAGATACGTTGATTATTGATGATACGTATAACTCTTCACCCGCTGCGTCAGAGCAATCACTGAAGACACTCGGTGAGATTAAGGGCGTGAAGCGTCGCATTGCGGTCTTGGGCGATATGATGGAGCTTGGACAATTCTCAACTCGTGAACATGAGCGCATTGGTGCACTCGTGCCACGCTTCGCAGATAAACTCGTCACTATTGGTGTGCGTGCTCGTGGCTTTTCTGCAGGTGCGCTCGGTGCAGGCATGGATGAGAAGCATATGCTCGAATTTCCTGATGCACTCACGGCAGGAAGAGAATTACAGACGCTCATAAAGGCAGGTGATGTGCTTCTCGTAAAAGGTTCACAGTCCATCCGTGGGGAGCGTTTCGTTGAAGAGCTTATGGCTGAACCAGAAAAGGCAGAGGAACTTCTTGTTCGGCAGGATCCTGTTTGGAAACGTAAATAAGCAATATGAGCGACATATCAAATCTTGAGGAACAGCGCGATCGCATCATTGAGGAGCTTGAGGAGCTTAATAAGAAGATGGCGACCCAAAACTCCATACGCCATGTCTTTCTCCGTGGACTCATTTACGGCGTCGGTGTCCTTATCGGTTCTGCGGTTATTGCAACTATCATTCTCGGTGTGGTGAGTCCATGGGTGGCACAAATTGATTGGGTGCAGGACAACTTCACGCGTGGAGTACAGATTCTTCGTGAGTCTTCATCGGACAACTAAAACGGTTTGATGCCATCGGAGTGTCACAAAAGAAAAGGCCAGCTGAGTCATTCAGCTGGCCTTCGAAGATTACTTTTTAGAACATAAAGATCGGTTCGATATCGACAGGAATGTCGGTAAGTCGTTCGAGATACTGCAGCACCAGCTCGGGGATAGTTCGTCCTTCTTCAGCCACGAAGCTTTCGAGTGCGTCCTGGTTCGCTGATGCTGCCAATGCATACAATGCATCCCCAAGGGCAGTGGCAGCCTGCCAGAACTGTGTGCTGTTGAAGGCGAGCCCTTTTTCAGTCAGAATCAATGCATCCCGTTCGATGAACCACTTGTATTGTATGACAGCTCCCACTGCATGCGCTTTATGCGGTCCGAATCGAATCTGTCGGAGACAGTCGGTCAAATGTTGCATGACTGCAACTTCAACCGCCTGTCGTTCGAGAGATCCCTGATCCGCCATAAAGTATAAGAACAACATTCCGAACACGTCTGCTTTGCATTCCTCGACCGCAGACCCCAGAGGACCGAAGCGTTCTCCATCGAAGTGGAAGCTCAGTCCATGAGCCGACTCGTGACCGATCACAAACTGGAGATAGGCGTCAAAATCAAAATACCTGACGTCTTCTTTACGGAGCAGGCGGTGGGCGATAGGGATCGTCATGGTCGCAAACTTCGCGTGCATGATGTTGCGAATGAACACCTTCTTTGAACCTACTTCTGCATGAATGTCGGGTTCATTGGGAAGGTTGTATGCCATAGGCACATGATCGTGGCGTACTTCTCCGCCACTATAGATCAGATCCATCACCACCATCGGGGTAAGCGTCGTCTTCGCGACGTATCCGTATCGCTCTCCGAGCGCACGGTCAAATTTGGTCACGAAGTTTTGGAAGCTTGCCGCCATACGCGTTTCTTCTGGCACTACCAACCCCAGAAGACACTCGAATGTCCGCTTCACGCCGAACAGCGTATCCGCATAGCTTTCATACGGACCGATGGTGAATTCAAACGGACCGTCGTTCGCATGAATCCATGCAATATCGCTTTCGCGATATGTGTTGGTACGGAATGCCTTACTCCGTGCAAACAAAAAGTCGGGAAACTTCTTGCCTTTGGCGACGTGTGCCGCTGTATAGAGAAAGGCAGCGATTTCTCGCATCTCTTCCTTGTACAGCTCGGAGTAGGGGATTGTCGAGAGTCCGCCTTCGGGCGTTTCCACCACGACCGTGAATGGACTGAGAATGTCTGCACGCGATTCAGGGTGTTCGGCGAGATACGCCTCGACCATTTCTTTCGTGACGTTAGTCGGAAAGAAGTTTTTTGGTTGGTCGGGGTCGAATCCGTCGGGTGAATTACACTGCTTGAGGTAAATCTTGTCCACTTGCTTGGCCGCTTCGACGAGTATCGTCAGAAGGTGTCTGTCTTGCTTGTCCAGATGCTCAAGATTGGGAATAAAGCGAATAGGCACGCTCTTTTGCTTCGCGTTCATGGGAACACTCCTCTCTGGTGTCGGTTAAGTAACGGTTTTTCTGAGAGGGTTATAGCATTTTGCAGGACGTTTTGGAAGCAGTGAGTATTAGGTAGAAACTAGAGGAGCGCGAAGCCGTAATTAAGGAGATAGAGTCCGAGAACAATCGACACAATCCCACCAAGGATGAACGAACGCTTACTATTAAAACGACGAATGATTTTTTGCATGAATGCACCGCCACCAAGGTAGAGAATACCTTCTATTGCCATGATATAGCCTACGAGGGAAAGAAGACCTACAGGGCTGAGCGATACAACAGGGTAAGCAAGCGCGAGTCCAATACCGGCAACCAGCTCGATAGCGCCTATAATCATCATAAGTGCGCGATCCTGCTGGAGACCATCAATTGCAGGTAAGAGCGCCTTCCTACGCATAAGAACAATCGCGCCAACGATTACGAAATAGATTCCAAACATCTGGGCCAAAAATATATCCATACAAGATAAATTATTTTGTTAGTACCTCTATCATAACAGAATCCAATCCTCCAAATACATATGTCTTCTAGTGGTGCATTGAACTATTACAAAGAGAAAAGGAGAGTGGGTTTTCTACAGAACAGCTATAGATACTTCTCTTCATAGCGACGCATTGCATTTTCAATGAGCTTGATACCTTTACCACGTGGTGTCGTCATGTACATCCCTTCCGTATTTTTCTGAATCATCTTCTCCTCAATCAGTTTTGTAAGCTTAAGGGTCAGTGTTCGTGTAGAAATACCCTCCAAAGCACGTTCAAGCTCGCAAAAACGCTTTGCTCCATGGTTGAGCTGGTAGAGAATCAGCATTGTCCAGCTGTCCGAAAGAAGCACTGCCACTTTTGTAATCGGGCAGGTCGATGGCGTTCTAGATTTCATAGTCTCTTGTACTATAGCAGATATACAGGTACTTTACAATGTAAAGTATATTGGGTATACTAGACAGAGTTAATCTCAAATATATGAAAACAAATATTGAATCTATTGAAAAAGCTATCGGCGCGCTTAAGAATAATCATTTCGAACCTATTCTTGTGCAGACAAAAGAAGAAGCACTCGAGAAAGTAAAGGAGCTTATCCCTGATGGGGCGTCTATCATGAATGGCTCGTCTGAAACGCTTGCACAGATTGGTTTAATCGACCATCTCAAGAGCGGAAGCCATGCTTGGAAGAATCTCCACGACCCAATACTCGCTGAGCAAGACCCCGTGAAGCAGGGTCAGTTGCGTCGTGAAGCAGTGCTCTCAGACTACTATATTGGTAGCGTACATGCGGTAACTGAAAACGGAGAGATGATGATTGCTTCTAATTCAGGAAGTCAGATCCCGCATCTTACCTTTACCTCACCGAACCTTGTACTTGTTGTTGGAGCTAATAAGATTGTGCCGTCGCTTGCAGATGCCTTCATGCGCATAGAAGAGCAGGTTATCCCGCTTGAGGATGAGCGCATGAAGAAGGTGTATGGATATGGAACGCTATGGGCAAAAACACTTATTCTAAATAAGGAGAATCCTGCAATTGGTCGTAAGGTCTACGTACTGATTGTGAAGGAGGACCTTGGTTTCTAATATGCACATTCACGAATTAGGACATGTGGTGCTCTATGTATCGAACCTTGTACGGTCGGCTGATTTCTATCGCGACATACTTGGCTTCAAGGAGATAGCTCGTAAGCAGGGGATGGCGATGTTTTCTTCAGGACGTACACACCATGAGCTCTTGCTTATTGAGGTGGGTGGTAGTCCCGAAGCACCGTCACGCCCTCGACCAGGCTTGTACCACATTGGGTTTAAGATAGGTGATGGACCTGAAGCTGCGCGTGAGGCGTACGCTCACCTTACCGAGAAGCACGTTGCCATCGTGGGAACTTCTGATCATGGTGTGACACACTCGATTTTCATTCTTGATCCTGATGGAAATGAGCTTGAGCTATATGCTGATGTATCGGACGAGTGGAAGACTAACCCTTTGGCAGTACTCGCTCCCATAAAGCGTCTTTCGTTGTAGGGGTAGAAAAAGTATCAAGAAAAAGAAAAGGGCTGCCACTTGGCAGCCCTTAAAAAGCACTCGTCAATCCCACAGATAGGGATTACTAGGATCGTCATTCGTGTTACTCGGCCATCCTGGCTTGTGTCCATAGGGGTCGACGACCCACCACTCGCTCCCAACCAGTTTTCTGGTCACGAAATGCAGATGGACAGCCGAGGCACCAACATTTGACATATTGCCAAGGTAGTACCATCTGTATACAGAGTGCCCGAGTCCACTGTTTGCTTGCAGAGTAGAGGGTATATTGGACATGTGAGAGTACCAGCTCCGATACGTATCGCTTCCGATGGTATGTTCGATGCATATTTGCCCAAACGCAGCGACATAGCCACATGTGGTGCCAGCTTCGACTGAATATATACCATGAGGACCAGAGTCTGTGGATACGAAATCATATCCGGTATGGTTGTCAAACCAGAGATATTTCTTTCCCGTTCCACCTTGACCGTCGTTGTATAGAACACCGTCAAAATCCCAGTCACCGCTACCGCTCTTGACGAACGCCCAGAGACCGCTAGAGGTGATTGACTGCCCGTCGTAGACTCCCGTCTGCCACGGACGCGACCTCATTGTATCGTCCGCCGGATCCAAATCTGGCACGGCGTTCACCCTGAGGTTCGAGCTGTATGGATAGTGTCGTCAATCGGAAACCAAAAAGTACCTGCATGAGCACCAGAAGCGATGCTCACGAACAGACACATTAAAATGAATCGAAACGACCTTAGACCCATTAGTATTCTCCTGCGAGTTTGTTTGAAAGAACATTCCTCTCACATAGCTCATTGTGAGGAGTACGATTGTAGCGTTTGATTTTTAATTTTTTGTTGGGTAACATGCCTTATATGTGGAAAAGGAAGAAAAATTTGATGGTACCAGTTATCCTATTGATTGTACTTGGTGCATTAGTGTATGGCGGATATGGAAAGTATCAGAAAGGAATTCGATTTACGAGTGATTCAGAAAAGTGGACTACCTATGAAGTCAGTTCTTATCGCTTCTCTTTTGATTATCCAAAGAACAGTATCGTTGACGCTCAACAAGACACGTCGGGGCGTTTCCTTCGAGTCCAGAACTATAACGCACAAGACATTTCTCGCTCAATGTCAGGGAAGTATTGGGTAGAGTTTTTTGTCTTTACCAAAAACAATGAGTCCTCTCCATCATCTTGTCCTCGGAATATCGTTGATTACGATATTACCCATATTGATGGTGTAGCGATATATAAAGGTATTACAAAACCAGATGAAGGGAGCGGTGTTGGTGGTGGATATACTGCCATGTGTATTGAGCGACAGGATTATGATTTATATATACAAGGTCAGGATGACACCGCGGAAAATATTCTTGATCAGATTCTTAAAACTATACGATTTTAGGAAATAGAATCTCCGTTGGAGAATAGGACATTTGAAGCACATAAGCCGACACTCCTGGGAAATCTTACAGGGAGCTCGATCCTTACTTTCAAATGAGCGAGCAAGGCAGTCATCGCAATGAATGCCTTTGAGCAAATGCAGAAAGCAAACTTGTTTACAGCTTCAGTACAGGTTGTCGCTGTTTTGTTTCCTCTCAGTCACAAAACAGCTGGCAACCTTTTCGATTCCTCGACGCAAGCGGGAATCGGCGCAGCTCACTAAGTATTTTTCATACTTCAAAATACTGACCTTACGGGGACATCGACCATTACATGGTCAGTACACCTTGTCGATATTTTACTTTCGGCTTACGCCTCATAAAATATCTGGCAAGGTCTTCGATTCCCACGCAAACAGTCTCCCAGACTGTTTGCTCGTAAGGTCACACAGAAAAAACGCCCAGAGGGCGCTTTTCTTTTCTGTGTGAGCCGAATCGTGATGGAACCAAATGATTTCATTACCCCATAAGGCTTTTTGGGCTATTCACATCCGACTCGCTCTGACCCTTCTCGAGAGGAGTAAAAAGTGACAAAAGTGACATTAATCACGAGTAAAAAGTTACAGTCAACTGTCACATTTTGACTTCCTATCCTCCAAAAGTCATGTAATTTGCACTTTCGTATTTACGCACCGCACGGTCAAATATCTTCACTGACAGCACAAACCACAACACCGAAAGACCCCCAATGAGAGCGAATTGGGAGATCGATGTGTCGCGCACAATCTCGACAGGTAGTGTTCCAATGAGGAGCGACGGGATTAAAAAAGTATATACGAAGCGGGTCACTCCCTGAAAGGCACCACCATGAAAAAGTGCTGGTGTGAAGAATATTTCAAAAATACCATTCGCGACATTTTGCGCGTCGATAAAGTAAAAGCTCACTGAAAACGCAATGACTGCACAAGAAAAAAATACAAGGATGGAGATTATGACCAGCATGAGCCCAAGTAGTGCCTGCTCAAAATTGACCGGGAGAAACGTTGCGTATATACCAAGACAAGCAATTCCAAATATGACGTCTCCAACAGCTGATGGACTAAATGCTGAAGTTGCGACACGCACAAGTACATTTTTAGGAGAAAGCAAAAATCGATCAAATACACCAGAAGATACGTACTCAGGAAGCTTACTAATACCCATTGCAACCGACAGCACTACACCGTACGCGAGCGCAGCAAAACCTTGTAGACCGATAATATCAAGCGCTGTCCATCCATGTATGACTCCCACTGAATGCACAAAGAATATCCAGAGCAGTATGAATGCCGTATTGTTGATGGTCATACCAATGACATTCATGAGAAAGCTCGTGCGTAACTCTGCGCTACTCGCTATATTCTTTTTAATTGCGTACAACGCAAACCGTAATTCTCTGAACATATACTAACCACCATTAATTGATACTTTTGCTCGTGCTCGACTAAACATGAGATACACAACAACAACCATCATTATGATCCATCCGAGCTGAATACTTATAAGTAATGGCCAGTCATAGTGCCACGATTCATACACCGTATGGGTAATAAATTGCGATGCACCAAACGGACTATATAGTGCGATTTTATACATAATTGGAGGAAAGAGTGCTATTGGGAGATATGATCCCCCTAAGATCATTACCGCCTTATCGACAATCCAGTAAATAGGGCTCACTTCCTCTATCCAAAAGGATAAAAGGCCGACTGCGGTATAGACAAGAAGTGTGAGAAAAATTGTACCAATACTGGTGAGTAAGAAGGTAAAAAAGAAGGATGCGGTCAGCATGGTGTGCGGAAGTCCAATGATAAGAAACAGTGTCGTCGCTCCCAGAAAAAATGAAACAATAAAGGAGTATAGACCTGAGCCTATTTGCCACCACATCTTGTACCAAAGGTACGACATCGGTCTGCTCAGTAATATTTCAACAGTACCAGATTGCACATCTTGCATAATTGAACGTGCAACATTGCGAAGACCGAACGTCATAAAAATGAAGTAGAGCAACATACTCCATGCGACAAAAACGTATGCGGTATTATTAATCTCACCTCCATTCTGAGAAAAAACATAATAATAGAGAAGGAGCAGGATGCCACACCGTGCTACAAGTGACGCAGTATCGACAAAAAGCCGTCCACGGTAGTGAGTTTTGTCTCGGAGAAGAGTCGTGAGAATTTTACGTGTGAATCGTATCTTTTTCATACATATGGCGAATAACGGTCTCAAGGTCAGTATCGTATACATCGAGGTCATTCACCTCAAAAATCCCGAGTAGTTTTTTGAGTGCCTCTGTTACCGAAAGTAGACTAAGATCAATCGCAACGGTTATTTTATTGGGTGTCTGTTCCCGATACTGCATTCCTTTTGGTAAGGTCTTAAATTCGATAAAAGTACTCTTAGGAAACAAATCAATATACTTCTCGTAGATAAAATCCTTTGCGATATCACTCGTCCTCATGTCTCGCATAACAACACCATGGTTTATCACAATAGTGCGCTCACAGAGTGACTCAATATCACCAACGTCATGCGAGGTTAAGAATATTGTTGTTTTTTCCTCAGTATTGAGTCGTATAAGTAGATCGCGTAGCGACTTTTTAGCAACAACATCGAGCCCGATAGTCGGCTCATCAAGAAGAATGATTTTTGGTCGATGGATAAGCGATGTAGCAACTTCTGCTCGCATACGCTGTCCCAGAGAAAGTTTCCGTACCGGTTGCGTAGCAAATGAGCCGAGATCAAAGAGCTCGATAAGTTCTCGAGTTCGAGTTTGAATTTCAGCATCACTAAGGTCATACATAACCCCAAAGAACTCAAACGAATCGGTAAGCGGCAAATTTGGCAAAAGTTGCGATCGTTGACCAAACACGGTCCCTATCTGGTAGGCAAGTTTTTTCCGCTCGGTCGTTGGGTCAAGTCCAAGCATACGTATCTGACCAGCAGTCGGAAATAAGATGCCAGTGAGCATTTTTATTGTTGTCGATTTACCCGCGCCATTGGGGCCAATAAACGCAATACGCTCACCTGCACCAACCGTAAACGAGATGTTATCGACAGCGATCACCTCTTTGGTGTCAGGTCTGAGCAGGTTCTTTAAAAAACCCGCTGATTCATTTTTGACAGGAAATGTGAATTTCTTAGTGAGATTTTTTACTACTATTGCATCCATCACTAAAGTGTACGGTAGAAACTGATTTTAGCAATGTATTTAGTCATTTATTATCATAATAACATTTTCAGCGACAGTGGGGGTTTCAAACTGATCAATAGTCATTTGTACTAAGTTTTTACTCACTGAAGGTCTACTTTTTTCGAGTGCACTTTTCTCCCAACGCTTCCAAACGGTTTCGGGTGAGCACTGTATGTAGATAACAATGGTTTTAGCTCCAACTGAGCAAGCTACTTCGCGAAGCTTGTCTCTACTTGCAAGCGTTTGATTCGTCGAATCGTACAGCACATTTTTACCTTCCTTGAGGGCATCCTTTGAAATTGTGTAGGATTCATCAAAAATGTTCTGCCACTCATCACTGTTTGGAAGTGTGTTCGTATTCCAGTCGAAGCCGTGTCTATGAAAAATGTCATCAATGGCTACATAGACCACATCAGCTGATTTTTGGATTTCTGTTGCTATGTATGATTTTCCTGCATACGGAAAACCACACAGGATAAAAAGAGTGCGTTTTGATTCACGTATTCTTTGTATGACATTATCTATATTTGGCATACATCCTTTCTAAAATGGAGTCATTATTGCTTGGTTGACTTTCATAGTATCTATAATATAACTATAGTCAGACGTTTCCTAATCAGCTCGTCTTTCATAGGAGAAATATCATGAGCAATGCAAACACAACCATGTACGTTCTCGGAGGGGGATTCATGAAGAAGACCCCCGATGAGGGTTATGCTTTCTATCGGGCAATGCTCGGTGATCGCAAAACGGCAAACGTACTAATTTGCTGCTTTGCGATGCCTCTTGACCAGTGGGAGACTGGCTATGATGAGGATAGAAACAAGATCTTGACGATTAACAATGAAGCGTCGCTGTCATTCCAGAACGCAAACTTGGACAACTTTGTTGATCAAGTTACCTGGGCTGATGTGATTGTTTTTCGTGGAGGCTCTACCAATGACTTAATCGATAACCTAAAGAAAGTCCAAGGTTGGCAAAATGACCTGACCGGGAAAACGATAGTTGGTTCCTCGGCCGGTGCTTACATGTTGTCTTCAAGCTATGTCATGACCGACACAACGCCCCAACTGGCTCCTGGTCTTGGACTCTTGCCGATTGTAATTGCTACGCACTATCGTTCAACGTTCATTCATAACGGTGATATCGATAAATCTCAGACTTTCTGGGATAATGTCGACTACCTGATGAGGACGCAGGCAAATGGTAGAGATGTGATTGTACTCAAAGAAGGCGAATTTATCACTCTACCGAGTGCAAACTTATGACACCTGACTTCGGTCGGGTGTCTTTTTTACATCAATCAAATTCCGATAAGTGCCGCAATAAGTTGCCTATTCTTATTTTGATGATTTTTTAAAACGTCTCGATATTCACTTTTATTAAAAATTTGTATTGATTTAATGTCTACATCTTTGTTATTTCGGAACCGTTTGTAGAGTTCATAGACAAATAATAACAAAGTACACTTTAAAAGTGTCTTTTCCTTTGTTATAGATTCGAGCCTTCTCGAGTGCTCGAACTGGCTCTCTCTTTGGTGACCTTACGGGGAATCGAACCCCGATTTCCAGGATGAGAACCTGATGTCCTAACCGTTAGACGATAAGGCCGATATATCTTCCTTCTTGTTACTTCACACGACCGTATTGCACGATTCGGTTCTCATTGATGAGAACCCCCTCTTCGGGGATAAAACAGTAACCATACTGTTTTATTGTCCTACCGAGACGATAAGGCCGTTTTGTATGCGTGCGCAGAGCGCGCAAGCGGTCATAGTTATACCAGATTTCGAGTCTTTGTAAAAGGCTTTCTGGCCGTTCATTTTAGCGAAACTCCTTGTCGCAAACGTAAAAATATAAGCTCTTTCCAGAGTGGTATACTAATGCGCATGACGCAGGAGCAAGCACTCTCTATTCTTAAGACTGGAGCAAACGTATTTCTCACGGGTGAGCCAGGGGCTGGAAAGACGTATGTACTCAATCAGTACACGGCGTGGCTCAAGGCATCCAATGTGGCGGCGGCAGTGACCGCTTCTACGGGTATCGCTGCGACACACATTGGCGGTATGACCATTCACTCATGGAGCGGGATTGGTGCACGCGACACGTTAGATCAGTACGCGCTTGATCATATTGCTACCAACGAGAAAACGGTGCGACGCGTGAAAAAGGCGCGCGTACTCGTGATTGATGAAATTTCTATGCTTGATGGTCGTGTACTCGATATGGTCGAGACAGTCTGCCGCACGATTAAACAGAATGGAGATGCATTCGGTGGTATGCAGGTAATTCTGGTAGGAGACTTTTTTCAGCTTCCGCCTGTTGCGGGACGCGGGGAGATGGCGCGTTTTGCTTTTGAATCGCGGGCGTGGGAAAGCGCACACTTTGTGACGTGCTACCTTACCGAGCAACACCGTCAGGAAGACGACCTGCTCCTCGGTCTTCTTGCGGCAATTCGTAAGAATGATATTGATGAAAGCCACTACACGCTTCTTGGAGAACAAACAGAGATTGGCTATCCTGATATTGAACCCACAAAGCTCTATACCCATAACAGTGATGTCGATGCGGTGAACCTTGAGCACTTACGACGCCTTACTACCAAAGGTGCCACATTCAAGATGGAGGCAGGAGGGAGCAAGCCGATGCTTGAGTCATTGGTAAAGAGCTGTTTGTCGCCACAGGTTTTGGAACTACGCGAGGATGCGATGGTGATGTGTACAAAGAATAATTTTGAAGCAGGATACGTGAACGGCACACTCGGCCGAGTCACTAAGTTTGATAGCGACGATGGATTTCCGTGGATTACAACGAGCGATGGCAGGGAGATAAAAATGGTACCTCAGTCATGGAGCATTGAAGAGGACGGCAAAGTGAAGGCGCAAATTACGCAGGTGCCGCTCCGACTCGCGTGGGCAATTACGGTACACAAGAGTCAAGGAATGTCTCTCGACGCTGCTGAAATCGATCTCCGGAATGCGTTCACGTATGGACAAGGATATGTGGCGCTTTCTCGCGTGCGCTCTTTGTCGGGTATGAAAATCCTCGGACTCAATAGCCAAGCACTTATCGTCGATCCGCGCGTGGTACATAAAGATGAACATTTCCGTACTGACTCGGCAGATGCGGAATACGCGTTCAATGAGATGGGGGAGAGCGAGGTTGAGGATATGCAGAAGCGCTTTGTGAGTGCGAGTGGTGGTCAGTGGTACAGCGGTGCAGTGAAGGCACATGTGCCAGGCGGTATACCGAAGAGTGAAAGTACCTACGAAGTCACACGCGCTCTTATACTGCAGAAGATGCATGCACGCGACATCGCACGCGAACGAAAAATGGCGCTCTCAACTATCTGGAGCCATGTAGAAAAACTTGTTGATGATAAGGTCGTTGGACTCACTGAGGTTGAAGGCATCATTCCAACAGACATCTCCTGGGACGCTGTGTATCCGACACTCGCGCGGGCATTTGCGGAACATGGGACTGAGAAACTCAAGCCTGTCTATGAAGCACTCAATGAGGAGTATGACTACGACACCATTCGCCTTGGTCGTATTTTGTTTACCTTGAAGCAATAATGTTGCGTTTCTTCAACCGATCGCGCATACGGCGACGCGTGCGCCGATCACGACCTTCTTTGGTGCATTTCAATGCGCACAAAGAATATGCGCGTGCGTTCATTCTTGCACGGCTTGCGCACTGGCATGCTGTGTACGGATACGCGTATGGTAGGGTCGCTATTCGTAATCAATCATCGCGATGGGGGAGTTGTTCAAAGAAAGGGAATCTCAATTTCAATTATCGTATCGCACTTCTTTCTCCCGAACTCATGGACTACGTGATTGTTCATGAACTGTGCCACCTCAAGGAATTTAATCATTCACAGAATTTCTGGAATCTGGTAGCACGAGAGATACCTGAATATAAAAAAATCCGCAATGAATTGCGGATGATTGCTCTGCACCATAAAAAAGAAGAGCGCCTATCCTCGTAATGAGGATAGGCGCCTGGTGAGGCGCTTTGCGCCGTTACAAAGAACGTGCGCCGAGAACCTTTCGGTTCAACGGCACGATGTACGGATGGGTCATCACCTCCGACCGGATAAGCATCGACTTGAGTTGTCGTACCCCTTGTTCGGGAGTAACACACCCATCGTTGAGCTCGAGGCGTAGCTCCATCCCTGTCCGCCCCTTGACCCGGCGGGAGATGTTGTCGGCGAGGTCGGATTTTTCCAGCAACGCATTGAGCCGGTCGAGGGATGCAATGCTTGCCTCCACCGGTAATCTGGTGGCCACAACGACTTTTTCGCCGTCTCGTATGACTGCAATGACACCGTCATATTTCATGAACTTTCCTCCAAGTAGGCGGAATTGCCAGTCGCTATTATTCATTATGGTAGCGACATTGTCAATACAAATGTGGCCCAGAACGTAAAGTTCTGGGCCGTGTATGGGTTGTCCTGTCAGTCGACAGGACAGATGTGGTAGTTGCACTCGCGGTGCAACTCCTCGAAGTAGCGAGCATCGTCTTCTTTGGTGCGAGCAGCGTTTTCGGCTGCAAGCTGCGTCTCTTCGAGTTCAGCTCGGTTCTGCCGTGCCTTTTCGGTAATGCGGAGCCTCTGGCGCTTTGCAGCACCACGTCGACCGAGCTCACTGAGACGCTCCTTATCGTCGGCCAGCACAGCGCGCATCACGTGTGCTGGACGGATGCGATGTCCATCGAAACCACGTTGTTGTGGCATGACCTGCCTCCAGATATGGGGAACTGACTGGTATGTATTATACCACATTGCACTATTTTGTATAGATTACGTAAAAACCACGAGGAGCGTTGCTCCTCGTGGTTTTAGTAAGCGTGGCTCTATTGCAACACTTCTTCCACAACAGCTTTCACATCTGCGCCGTCTGCCTTGCCCTGAAGATCTTTCATGAGTGAACCAACGAGGATACCCATCTTGGACTTGTCGACAGCACCCATTTCAGCGATCTTTGCTTCAACAATCGGACGGATAGCATCGCGAGACATGAGGGTGGGGAGATACGCCTCAAGAATGACCAACTCTTCTTTCTCAGGCTCAGCGAGGTCATGGCGATTCGCTGCTTCAAATTGCACAATGGATTCCTTGCGCTGTTTTGCGAGACGCTTAATCACTCCGAGTACACCCGCATCATCGAGCTCCTGTTGCGGTGTCTTGCCCGTTGCGACAAGCTCGTTGGTAAAGGCGGTAAGCATGCTTCGTACTGTGCGAAGCCGTGTTGCTTCTTTTGCCTTCAGTGCCTCTTTCAATTCTCCTTTGATATCGCTGTGTAGTGACATATGGGTGTGATTATACCACCCAGAGTACCCATGCTAAAATGGTACCCATGGACCCTCTACAAATACTCGTTATTCTTATTATCGGTGCTGTGCTTGCGATACAGATATACGCAACGTTTTTCCGTACGCGCGACGACCGTAAGGAGGAGCGCGACGTATTACTTTTCCAACAGATGGACAAGCTGCGCGACACTCTGGACCAGCGTCTTGATAGGAGTAATCAGTCGATGCAGGACAATTTGTATAAGCAACATAGCCAGTCCACGCAACTTATACAGAAGATCACCGAAGAGATCACGAGCGTCAAAGAGATCGGACGACAGACACAGTCTTTTGCGCAGCAGCTTCAGAATCTGCAGGATGTACTCCAAAACTCGAAGCAACGTGGCGGACTCGGTGAATACCATCTTGAGATGGTGCTTGAGAATGTGCTGCCACCAGGCCTCTTTCAGATGCAGTACATGTTTGAGAATGGTGAAATCGTCGATGCGATTGTTCGTGTAGATAAGAAGATCGTACCGATCGACTCAAAGTTTCCACTTGAGAACTACAAGCGATTCATCACTGCGTCTGAAAATGAGAAAGGGGTCTTTGAGAAGGCATTTATCAACGACCTCAAGATGCGTATCACGGAGACCGCAAAGTATATCCGTCCGTCAGAAGGTACGATGGAATTCGCATTCATGTTCATTCCTTCTGAGGCTATCTACTACGACCTTCTGACCAACAAGGTGGGTGCGGGCGAGGAGCAGAATCTCATTCAGCGTGCGGCAGGGAAATATAAGGTCATCATTGTGTCACCGACCTCATTCCTCGCATATCTTCAGACCGTTATTCAGGGACTCAAGTCGCTTGAGATTGAAGAGAAGGCGATTGATATCATCAAGAACGTTGAACGACTTGGTGTTCACATCGGCAAGTATGACGAGTACTACAAAAAGCTCGGCAAGACACTGGAGACGACCGTGAATCACTACAATACGGGATACAAAGAACTCGGAAAGATCGACAAGGATGTGATGCGTATCACGGGCGCGGCAATTGGTGTTGAGACGCTCGCTATCGATAAGCCACTACACGACGAAGATTAGGAGGTTTGGCACATGTATCCGCTTGGGTGTATCATCCTTGACGGAGTGGATTTATGACCGTGAAGGAGATTTTGAGATGAGCGGCATTCTTGCTTCAGATGGTGAGATCAGTACGTTAACTCCTCCTCCCATACCCGATCAGTTTGCAGAGTTCTGCGAACAAGGCTTCATCTTGATGGAGGTCGTGTTCAGGCTTGGGCAATGCAATCCTAGGGCAGATGCTCTGGTCGTAGAGGGCACACGGCGCAGTATCGTGGTCGCCCCTGACCTTGTCGAAGGCGAGGAGTTCAAGGAACAGTTTAATCAGGCTGTGAAGTGCAGCGCAGTAATCCAGAATCGGCTTGAGCAGGTTCTTCACATCAAGGGTCTGGAGCAGAGGAAACAGGTTGAGATATGTAACGCCAAAGAGCGGGATCTCATTGCCCAGATCACCACGCTCCAACAAGAGCTGAGCGAGGCAAATGCACGGATTCGCCACTTGAGGGGGCGTCCCTAGCTGGTGTGTCCTCAAAATGTGATAAGAATAGTCCTCCGAGGGCCCAGATGCAAAGCGTCTGGGCCTATTTATATAACCCCCCAGGAAGTTGCATATTTTGGCCATTTCTTGTACAATCTCGCCACTATGAAAAAGACCGAGAAGAAGGCCTCAAAGGCATCAGAATTCGCAGTCATTGAGACAGGCGGCAAGCAATACCTTGTGTCTGTTGGCGATGTTCTCGAAGTTGAACTTCTCGCAGGTGAACTCAAGGAGGGTGACAAGGTAGAGTTCGACAAGGTGCTTATGGTTGATAATGGTTCTGACACGACTATCGGCGAGCCATACATCAAGGGCGCAAAGGTAAAGGCTACCTACCAAGGTGCTACGAAGGGAAAGAAGATTACCATCGTTCGCTATCAGCAGAAGTCAAACCGCGATAAGCGCACTGGTCACCGCCAGAAGTACGCACAGGTACAAATCGACGCTCTCGTCTAAATCATAAAGAAAACCCGCCAAACGGCGGGTTTTCTTTATGAACGATTCTTCAATGCATTTTTTATCGTCTCAGGGTCGGCGTATTCAAGTTCTGATCCAGTCGAAAGTCCTCGGCCGAGGTGACTCACTTTTAAGGTATATTTCTCTATAGCCTCTTTGAGGAGTATTTCAATATAACGACTCGTGTTCTCGCCGTCAGGGTTTATAGAAAAACCAAGAATTACTTCACGAAGACCCAGCGGTCCGCGCATTTCGACAAGCTGTTTTAGAGCGCCACCACGCAATTTTTTAGTGTCCTGCGTATCGAGAAGGGGGACGGTGCCACCAAGCACAAAATAGAAGCCGTCGTATATGCCACTCCGTTCAATTGCATCAATGTCGCTGTCGCGCTCGACGACAACAAGCTTCGTATTATCGCGATTGGTATTCGCACAGATTCCGCATACTTCCATGGTGCCTTCTTTGCTAAAGAATCTCTGACACGAAGGACAGAGTGTGACACTCGCGCGTATTACACGAATGAGTTCTGATATCTCCGCGACTTCTTCATGGGGCAGGGTAAGGAGATGAAACGCAAAGCGCTTCGCTTGGCGTGAGCCGATACCAGGGAATCGTTCAAAATGTTTAATGAGTCTGTCGAGTGCAGTCATGGGTTAAAAGTCTCCGTTAGTTACGCCAGTTGTGTGGCGCGTATCAAGATTGATGAACCGAACGTGCTTGTCATCAAAGTAGAGCTCTGCCTGTCCCACAGGACCGTTACGGTGTTTCTCTACGAGGATTTCAGCAATATTAGTTCGATCAGAGTCCTTGTTGATCTTGTCTTCACGATGGATGAACATCACGACGTCGGCATCCTGCTCAATAGAACCTGAGTCACGAAGGTCTGAGAGGCGTGGCTTGCCACCGCGTTGTTCAACGGCACGAGAGAGCTGTGAGAGCGCGATGACTGGTACGTCGAGCTCACGCGCAAGTATCTTGAGTGATCGCGATATCTCGGTGACCTGTTGCACCATGGAATCACTTGCCTTACTTGAGGTAGGGGACATGAGCTGGAGGTAGTCGACGATGAGGAGGTCTAACCCATGTTCGTTCTTGAGACGACGCGCCGATGAGCGCATCTTCAAGATATTATTTCCTGGTTGATCGTCGATGTGTATTGGAGCCTCAGAAAGGCGTGCCATTGCTGCTTGCACTGCTTCGAATTCGTGATCGCTCGTGAGTTTGCCGGTGCGGAGTTTCCACGAGTCGACACCTGCCTCTGCAGCGAGCATACGGTCGACGAGCTGTTGGTCGCTCATCTCAAGCGAGAAGATGCCGACTGATGCTTTTGACACAAGTGCTGCGTTACGCGCGATATCGAGTGCAAAGGTCGTCTTACCCATCGATGGGCGAGCAGCAAGAATGATGAGGTCAGACTTCTGAAGACCTGCAAGCAGATTGTCGAGCGTTGCGAATCCTGTTGGGATACCGCGATGTACGTGCTCAGACGAATTTAATTTCTCAAAGCGATCCCATGCTTCAGTGAGTGAGCTTCCGATGGGCGTGAATTTTTGCGTGGTAGGCGCATTGGTGACTTGGTATATTTTTTTCTCAGCGACATCCATCGTCTCTTCCACATTCTCAGGGTTTGAGTATCCGAGCTCAGCAATTTCTTCTCCAGCGTTGATAAGTCCGCGAAGGACACTTTTTCCTTGTACTTTCTCAGCGTAGTACAGTGCGTTACCCGCTGCAGGCGTTCTCTCTATGAGTTCGGTGATATAGCTTGCACCGCCAATACGCTCAAGCATTTCTCTGTCTTTGAGCTTGGTCACTACCGTGAGCGTATCGATCGGTCTTCCTTCAGAAAAGAGTGTGAGAATCGCTTTGAAAATCTCTTGATGATTCGGTGTATAGAAAGACTCAGGGTAAACAGTTACTGCAACGTCGTGCATTACTTCAGGCTTGAGAATGATGGCTCCAAGCAACGCCTTTTCCATATCGCCATCCCAAGGACGTACACGCAAGCCACCATACGGACTTGTTTTTCCGAGTCCGTCAGAGGCACTATCCTTGCGAGTTTTTTTGTCAGGGGAATCCATTGCCACATGGTACTACACCGACCAATCGGGGGATATCCCCACTTGCAAGATAAGGCTATAAATAAGGCCGATTCTGTTGATAGCGAGTGTACACCCAATTATTTAGCTCGCTTTTGAGATGCGCTGACCCTCTGGTGTGTCCTCGACGGTGTATCCAAGGAGGTTGATGTTTTCACGGATGCGGTCGGCTTCGGTCCAATCGCGCGACTCACGCGCTGCTTTGCGTGCGTCGATAAGTGTTCGTACGGTCTCAGGAATTTCCTCATCCTTCATAATGCCAAGTTCGCGACGTACATCGCTTGGAGCATCGGAAAGCCCGATATCAAATACTTTGTCGAATTCACGAAGTGTCGCAACTTTATCCGCGTCTGTAACGTGCGTATCCTTCATAAGTTCCCACATCACGGCAACTGCGCGCGGTGTATCAAGGTCATCATTGATCGCGGTATGAAACTGCGCGCGGTATCCTTCATCCACTTTTCCTACTTTTTCGTTTTGTTCACTGAAAATGAATCGCTTGAGTCTAAAGAGTGCCTGCTTACTGCTGTCCAAGGCTTCCATGGTGAAGTTCATTCCAGAACGGTAGTGTCCCGTGAGGAGCCAGTACCGGTACGCGAGCGCAGGGAAGCCTTGGTCGATGAGGCTCTTAAGACGGATACCGTTACCGAGTGACTTTGCAATCTTAGTGTCATCGATTTTGAGATGTGCATTGTGTATCCAGTAGCGCACATACGGTTTTCCCGTTGCGGATTCTGCTTGGGCAATCTCACCATTGTGGTGGGTATACTGAAGATCCTCGCCACCCGTGTGAATGTCTATCTGCTTGCCCAACGTCGAGAAGCACATGGCAGTACACTCAATATGCCAACCAGGGAATCCTTTGCCCCATGGGCTCTCCCAACCAAGAAGACCTTTCTTCCATAGTGCAAAGTCGGCAGGGTGTCGCTTCTCAGGATTTACCTCCACCCGTGCGCCGTCTTTCAATGCATCAAGATTTATATTGCCGAGTACGCCGTATCGCGGGAATTTTGCTATATCAAAATACACACCATCGCTTGTTTCATACGCATACCCTTTTTCATAAAGTGTCTTGATGAGCTGGATTTGCTCAGTGACATATTCACTCGCAGGCGTGTAGGTGGTCGGTGGAATATTGCGAACGAGGCGATTATCGTCTTTAAAAGAGTCGATATACACCTGCGCTATGTCGCGCATTGCAGAAAGGGTGATGGGCTTACCCTCACGCTTAAGGGCCTTCATCATTTTGTCCTCACCCTCGTCACCGTCACCCGTGAGGTGTCCAAAGTCAGTGAAGTTAATTGTGTGTTTCACCTCATAGCCGTTGTACTGGCAGACCCGCTTCACGAGGTCTGCAGTCATAAATGAGCGGAGATTACCAATGTGTATATGGTCGTACACGGTTGGTCCACAGGAGTACATACGCACAACGCCTGACTTGAGCGATTTGAATTCCTCCTTTGCACGCGTAGCAGAATTATAGAAGTAGAGCGGGGGGTGCTTGGGCGCCAAGCGTAGTTTTGAGAAGATGCTCGTCATGCAGGAATAGTCTACCAGAAGTTGCACAGGCACACGAGATGTGTCCGTATATGGTATCTCCAGCCTTATTTTTTGTACCCTTGGGGGAGTCTGTGCGATAATCGGTGCATGCGTGATGAATACCATACAGTAAGAACAGAATCGGTCGTAGAGCCGAACACCGTTGATGACACTTCGAATACGCAAGCAGAGCCACGTGCTTCACGACTTCTTGGCGTTGGACTCGCCGTGTTACTTGCTGCAGCGACATTCTTCTCAGGTCTCCACATGGGGAATGGCATGCCACTCGAGGCAAATGTGCTTTCCGTCTTTGGTCAGAAGCCCGCTGTCTCGGAAGAGTCAGTTGATCTCAGTGAATTCTGGCGCGTATGGAATCTCCTTGAACAGAAGTTTGTTACGTCAACGACAACTGAATCAGTTACTGCGGAAGAACGGGTGCAGGCAGCGATTGGTGGACTTGTGCGTTCCTATGACGATCCGTACACAACGTATCTTCCACCAGCAGCGGCAGAGGCATTTGGTGAAGACATCAGTGGAAACTTCAGTGGTGTTGGTATGGAGGTAGGTATTCGCGAAAACGTTATCACCGTCATTGCACCGCTTCCAGAAAGTCCCGCACAAGCAGCAGGCATTCATGCAGGCGACGCTATTGTACGTATCGATGACCAATCTACCGAAGGTATGGGTGTCGACGAAGCGGTACGGCTCATTCGTGGTGAAAAAGGCACCCCAATTACCCTTACCATTTTCCGTGAGGGTGAAGAAGAATTTTTGAAGATTACGATTACACGCGACACCATCACCATACCGACGATTAAGACTGAGCAAAAGGGTGATGTATTCATCATTGCACTTTATAGCTTCAATGCGCTTGCGGAGGCGGAGATGCAAAAGGCATTGCGCACATTTGTACAAAGCGGTAGCAAGAAGCTTGTACTCGATCTCCGTGGCAACCCTGGAGGATATTTGCAAAGCGCCGTCTCGATTGGTAGTTATTTCCTTCCGATGGGAAAGACTATCGTTCGCGAAAGCTTTGGTGATGGGGAAGACGAAGAGGTATACCGTAGCTTCGGCCGTGAGCTCGGCCGTTCAGCACCTGAGAAAATCGTCGTCCTTGTCGATGGCGGTTCTGC
>Ga0172380_10001455_pt1 | contig 40589 bp, 33 predicted proteins | sample Leawe162metaG_FD_119747 | JGI IMG/M metagenome (GOLD analysis project Ga0172380, IMG submission 119747) | Leachate microbial communities from a municipal landfill in Southern Ontario, Canada - Leachate well 162 metaG | ecosystem: Engineered > Solid waste > Landfill > Unclassified | place...
CCCTGGCGCAAGCACGGCAACATTCCTCTCTGACGGCTCATGCATCACCGATCGCTTTGTCGCCATCGTCCGCCGCTCCTCGCCGTGCAACAGCACTGTCTCGTCGCGGCATTCCTCGGCTTCGCGCGCTCGGCGCGCCTGAGTCGTCATAGCTTCCGGAGAGAAAATGTTTAAGAAAATACTGATCGCAAACCGCGGCGAAATCGCTTGCCGCGTCATCAAGACCGCGCGCAAGATGGGCATTGCGACGGTCGCCGTGTTTTCCGAGGCAGACCGCCTGGCGCGCCACGTGGAACTCGCCGACGAGGCGGTGTGCATAGGACCGCCGGCATCCAAGGACTCCTATCTGGTGATGGACAAGATCATCGCCGCCTGCAAGGAGACGGGTGCGGAGGCGGTGCATCCGGGTTATGGTTTCCTCTCCGAGAACGCCGAATTCTGCCGCCGCCTGGAGGCTGCAGGCATCGTCTTCATCGGCCCCAAGACCCACGCCATGGAGGCGATGGGCGACAAGATCGCTTCGAAGAAGCTGGCGCTCGCCGCCAAGGTCAGCACCATTCCCGGCTATACGGACGTGATCGAAGACGTCGAGGAAGCGCTGAGAATCGCCGCCGGCATCGGCTATCCGGTGATGATCAAGGCCTCCGCCGGCGGCGGCGGCAAGGGATTGCGCGTGGCGAAGGACGAACAGGAGGCGCGCGAAGGCTTCCAGGCCTGCCGCAACGAAGCGAAGAACAGCTTCGGCGACGATAGAGTCTTCATCGAGAAGTTCATCGAGGAGCCGCGCCACATAGAGATCCAGGTGCTGGGCGACGCCCACGGCAACCTGGTCTATCTGTGGGAGAGAGAGTGCTCGATCCAGCGCCGCCACCAGAAGGTGATCGAGGAGGCGCCCAGCCCCTTCCTCGACGACAAGACGCGGCGCGCCATGGGCGAGCAGGCGGTGGCCCTGGCGCGCGCCGTGCAGTATCAGTCGGCGGGCACGGTGGAGTTCGTGGTCGGGCGCGACCGCTCCTTCTACTTCCTGGAGATGAACACGCGGCTGCAGGTCGAACATCCGGTCACCGAACTCATCACCGGCCTCGACCTGGTCGAGCAGATGATACGGGTCGCGGCCGGCGAGAAGCTGGCGTTCACGCAAAAGGACATCAAGCTCAAGGGCTGGGCCATGGAGTGCCGCATCAACGCCGAAGACCCCTTCCGCAACTTCCTGCCGTCGACCGGCCGCCTGATCAAGTACCAGCCTCCGGCCGAGCAGCCCCCCGGCCTCGCGACCGAGGTGCGGGTGGACACCGGGGTGTTCGAGGGTGGCGAGATCTCCATGTACTACGACCCGATGATCGCCAAGCTGATCGTGCACGCCGCCACGCGCGACGGCGCCATTGCCCGCATGCGCGAGGCCCTGAACGCCTTCGTCATCCGCGGCGTCTCCAGCAACATCGCCTTCCAGGCGGCGCTGATGCACAACCCGCGCTTCATCTCCGGCAACTTCAACACCGGCCTCATCGCCGAAGAGTATCCGCACGGCTTCAACGCCGCCGACCTGCCGCACGAAGACCCGGCGCTGCTGATCGTGGTCGCCGCCGCGGTGCACCGCCGCTATCTCGAACGCGGCGCCAGCATCAGCGGCCAGATGCCTGGCCACGAGTACGTGCCCGGCGACCAGTTCATGGTACTGATGAACGAGGTGCAGTACCCCGTCACGGCAAAGCCCATCCCCGGCGGCTTCGAAGTTGCCTACGGCGGTACCGACTACCGCGTGCTCTCCCCGTGGGAGTTCGGCCAGAGCCTCTATCAGGGCAGCATCAACGGCCAACCCTTCTGCATGCAGGTCGACCTGGCCGGCCTGCGCTATCGCATCTCCCACTCGGGCAGCCAGGCCGACCTGTTGGTGCTCAGCGCGCACACCGCGGCACTGCAGGCGCTGATGCTGAAGAAGGCGCCACCCGACCTGTCGAAGTTCCTGCTCTCGCCCATGCCCGGCCTGCTCACCGAGATCGCCGTGGCACCCGGCCAGCTGGTCAAGGCCGGCGAGCGCTTGGCGGTGATCGAGGCGATGAAGATGGAGAACACCCTGAAGGCCGACCAGGACTGCGTGGTCGACCACCTCCTGGCCAAGCCCGGCGAGAGCCTGGCGGTGGACCAGGCGATCATCGCCTTCAAATAGCCAGCCCTGCCACGGCCGGCTGACTTGGCCGGCCGTGCTACCATTGCCGGCGTCATCGGCTCGCACGGAGATCGACCGCGTGGCGGGGCAACCAGAACGACAGGCACGGGAGGGGATCGACCGTTTGCTGGCAGCCGCCGGTTGGAAGGTCTTCGACGTCTCTCAGGCGAACATCCATGCTGCGCGCGGTATTGCGATTCGCGAGTTTCCTTTGCCGGGCTTCGGCTTTGCCGACTATCTTCTTTACGTGGATGGCAAGGCGGCGGGCGTCATCGAAGCCAAGAAGGAGGGCGTCACCCTCACGGGTGTAGAGACCCAATCGGACAAATACACGAAGGGATTGCCCGCGGGCCTGCCGCGTTGGGGCAATCCCTTGCCTTTCTCCTACGGCTCCACCGGCATAGAAACGCGCTTCACCAACGGCCTCGACCCGCAGCCGCGTTCGCGCAGCGTGTTCGCCTTCCACAAGCCGGAGCTGCTGGCCGAGTGGCTGGAGACCAGGCAAAACACCGCCGCCCAAGCGCTGCCGAGCTATGGCGCGGCAGACAAGACCTTCCTCGCTCGCCTGCAGCATATGCCGCCGCTCAAGGAAGAAGGCCTCTGGACGGCCCAGATCAGGGCGATTCAGAACCTCGAACAATCGCTCAAGGAAAACCGCCCGCGCGCCCTGATCCAGATGGCGACGGGCTCGGGCAAGACCTTTACCGCGATTTCCTTCATCTACCGCCTCATCAAGTTCGCTGGCGCCCGGCGCGTACTGTTCCTGGTCGACCGCGGTAACCTGGGTGATCAGACGCTCAAGGAATTCCAGCATTACGCCTCGCCCTACAACAACTTCAAGTTCACCGAGGAGTACATCGTCCAGCGTCTGACCAGCAACACGCTAGACACCACCGCGCGCGTCTGCATCTGCACGATCCAGCGCCTCTACTCGATGCTCAAGGGCAAGGAACTGCCGGAGGACCTCGAAGAGGTCTCCGTGGAGCAACTCGGCCGCCTGTTCAAGGAACCCGAGCCCATCGAATACAACTCAGCCATCCCCATCGAGACCTTCGACATCATCGTCACCGATGAATGTCATCGCTCGATCTACAAGCTCTGGGCGCAGGTGCTGGAATACTTCGACGCCTACTTGGTCGGCCTCACAGCTACACCCAGCAAGCAGACCTTCGGCTTCTTCAATCAGAACCTGGTGATGGAATACAGCCACGAAATGGCCGTAGCCGACGGCGTCAATGTTAACTATGACGTCTTTCGCATCCGTACCAAAATCACCGCCTCCGGCGCCGAAGTTGAGGCGGGTTACTCGGTGCAAATTCAGGAGCGCGATACGCGCAAGAAGCGCTGGGAACAACTCGACGACGACTTTTCATACGATCCCAACCAGCTCGACCGCGACGTGGTTGCCCCGGACCAGATCCGCACCATCGTTCGCACCTACCGCGACCAGCTATTTACCGAAATCTTCCCCGGCCGCGAGTGGGTGCCCAAGACCCTCATCTTCGCCAAGGACGACCAGCACGCCGAGAACATCGTCGAGATCGTGCGCGAAGAATTCGGCAAGGGCAACGACTTCGCCCAGAAGATCACCTATCGCACCACCGGCGCCAAACCGAAGGACCTCATCAACGAGTTCCGCACGAGCCCGATGCCGCGCATTGCGGTGACAGTAGACATGATCGCCACAGGCACGGACATCAAGGCGGTGGAAGTGGTCATCTTCATGCGCGCCGTCAAATCCCGCGCCTTCTTCGAGCAGATGAAGGGCCGTGGCGTGCGCGTCATAAAGCCGGATGATCTGCAAAGCGTCACCCCGGACGCCAAGGCCAAGGACCACTTCGTCATCGTCGACGCCGTCGGCGTCTGCGAGCAGGACAAGACCGACTCCCGCCCCATGGAGCAAAAGCCCACCGTCAGTTTTGACAAGCTCATGCAGGCGGTCGCCTTCGGCAACACCGAAGACGACGTGCTCACATCGTTAGCCGGGCGGCTCGCCCGCATGGAGCACCGCCTGACGCAAGAAGACCACCAGCGCATCCGCGCACTTTCCGGTGGACTGAGCGTCAAGGAACTAAGCCACCGAATTGTCGCCGCCCTGAACCCGGACCGCCACCGCGAAGAAGCCAAGGCCGATCTTGGGCAAGCCCCCGAGGACGACAAGCCGATCAGCGATCGGGCTGTAGCCGCCGCGCGCCAGAAGATCATTTTCGCTGCCATCAAGCCGCTGCACGATCCCAAGCTGCGCGAAGCGATCGCCGAGATCAAGAAGAAGAACGAAATCGTCATCGACATCGTCAGCGCCGATGAAGTTCTCGAAGCGACCTTCTCCCCCGAAGCGCTAGCCCGCGCGCAAGGCATGGTCCAGTCTTTCGAAGCGTTTATTCAGAAGCACAAGGACGAAATCACCGCACTGCAGGTAATTTACAGTCTGCCACATCGGGAACGGGCGAACCTCAACAAACCCAAGAGCAGCTCGCCTGCGCCGACGGTAGGCAGGCGCCTCAGCTTCGAGGCCGTGAAGGAACTCGCCGACAGGATCGAGGCGCCGCCTTATCTTTGGAACGAGTCGCAGCTCTGGAACGCCTACGCCGCGCTGGAAAAATCGAGAGTCAAAGGCGCGTCCGGCCGCCGCATTCTGACCGACCTCGTCTCCCTCGTGCGCTTCGCCATCCACCAGGACAATGAACTCATTCCCTTCCCCGAGCGTGTCAACGCCAACTTCAAGGCGTGGCTGGCGAGTCAGGAGAACCTTGGAAAGAAATTTACCGAGGAAGAGCAGCGTTGGCTGGAAATGATCCGCGACCACATCGCCGCGAACCTGGGCATCGAGGCCGATGACTTCAACTACGCCCCCTTCGTTCAGGCCGGCGGCCTGGGCAAGGTGGTTCAACTCTTCGGGGACAGCTTGAACGCCATCATCGAAGAACTGAACGAGACACTGGCGGCATAAAGACCAAAAAACGGTCTAAAATAAAGACCAATTTAATCTCCTCAGGGGGTGCCCATGGAATTGCTCTACACCAACGCCTCGGTCAGCATCAGCGAACTCAAGAAGAACCCCACCGCCGTCATCGAAGACGCCGACGGCTTTCCCGTCGCCGTGCTCAACCACAACAAACCCGCCGCCTACCTGGTGCCGGCCGCCGCCTTCGAGGCGATGATGGAAAAGATCGATGACATCGAACTAGCCAAGCTGGTCAAGGAACGAGAGAAAGAGCGCACCATCCGGGTCGCCCCCGATGAGCTATAGGCTCGAATTCCGGGAAAGTGCCTGGAAGGAGTGGCAGAAACTAGACCGCCCTCTGCGCGAGCAATTCAAGGCGAAGCTCTTGGAGCGGTTGGAGAACCCCCGCGTCGAATCCGCCCGGCTCTCGGGCCTGCCGGACTGCTACAAGATCAAACTGCGCGCCGCCGGCTACCGGCTGGTGTATCAGGTGTTCGATAAGCGGGTGGTGGTGGTCGTGGTGGCCGTGGGCAAGCGGGAGGACAGCGCGGCATACCGCAAGGCCAGGGGGCGGATGAAGTGAGCGGGGGAGAGAAGCTGAATCCGGACACCGATTCCCTGCGTGCGGATTGCGACCTTCGCAATAGTTCGCTACGGGTTTGGCGACAAGCTGAACGCGATGATTGAAGAATTGAACGGGACGTTGGCGGCATGAAGAAGCAGACTGAGGATATCTTCGAACCCGCTATCCCCGTTGTGCCGCAAGGCTGGGATGTATTGCCGTTCGAGAAGACTGCTAGTGTCGTTTCGGATAAGAGCAAGCGCGTCAAGCAAAGCGCGTACCTACCGAGCGGGAAGCTTCCGGTAATTGACCAAGGACAGGAGTTCATTGGTGGCTACACCGATGATGAGGCCATGGCATTTGAAGGGGAATTACCAGTCATCCTCTTCGGAGACCATACGCGGTCGATCAAGTATGTCGACAAGTCGTTTGCGGTCGGTGCTGAGGGCGTGAAGATACTGAAGCCTTCCAGCGGGTTCCACCCAAAGTACCTTTACTACCTGCTGCGCTCCCTACAAATTCCAAGCCGGGGCTACAGCCGGCACTTTCAATTTCTTCACAGGTTTCACTTCCCACGAGCACCCATCGATCAACAAAGACGGATCGTCGAGGAAATCGAAAAGCAATTCTCCCGCCTCGACGAAGCCGTCGCCAGCTTGAAGCGCGTCAAGGCCAACCTCAAGCGCTACAAAGCGGCCGTCCTCAAAGCCGCCGTCGAAGGTCGCCTCGTCGAAACCGAAGCCGAACTCGCCCGCCGCGAAGGCCGCAACTACGAGACCGGCGCGCGATTGCTTGACGCAGTGACCGAAGTTCGTCGAATGCACCGAACCGCGAAGGGAAAGAAGACTGATGCGATTACACCTCGGACTGCTAACCTCTCGCAGTTACCTGATGGATGGGCGTGGGCAAGCGTTGAACAGTTGGGCCGACTTCAGCTAGGCCGGCAGCGGGCTCCGAAGTATCACACCGGACTGAATATGCGCCCATATCTGCGAGTGCAGAATGTTTTCGAAGACAAAATCGACCTCGCAGATGTGATGGAAATGGAGTTCTCGACGGCTGACTTTGAGAGGTTCGCGTTGCACCCTGGCGACGTTTTGCTAAATGAAGGGCAAAGCCCGGAGCTGCTGGGTCGTCCAGCAATGTACCGGGGTGAATTGCCGGGTGCTTGCTTCACCAATACGCTCATCCGATTTCAGGCATACCGATGTGTAGTCCCCGAGTTCGCTTTGCTTGTCTTCCGACACTACATGCATGCCGGACGGTTTGTTGACGAGAGCAATATTACGACGAACATTGCTCACCTGAGTCTTGGACGTTTATCCGCTGTTGAATTTCCGGTCCCACCTTTGCAGGAGCAGCAACGCATCGTGGCCGAAGTCGACCGCCGTCTTTCGTTGTTGCGAGAAACTGAGGTTCAGGTGGATGCCAATCTCCAGCGCGCTGATCGATTGCGGCAATCCATCCTGCGCGCGGTGTTTTCTGGTGCACTGCCCACTTTGAATTGACTGCCTCTTAGGACATGACCAATGGATTACGAGAAGCTAACTAAGCAGCACGAAACCAAAACGGTAGCGGATTTGGCCCACCTGTATGAGAAAGGCATGCTTGAATTGTCGCCGGCGTTTCAGCGCAAGTCGGTCTGGTTGCTGAAAGACCGCCGGAAGTTGATCGATACGGTGGCGAGGAATTACCCGCTGCCGGCAATCTTTCTCTATCGGGAGGAGGACGGCGGCAAACTCAGATATTCCGTAATCGATGGAAAGCAGCGACTGGAAACCTTGCTCGGGTTCCTTGGCTATCTCCGTGGCGGACGATTCGATGTGCGGATTGAGGTGCCCGGCTTGGAAGGCCTGCAGAGGGTCTCCGCTCAGACGATCAAGAGCAACAAGACCCATCGCGAGAAACTTTCACCACACTTCATGGGATACCGAATCCCGGTCATCGAGGTGGCGGGGCCGCTTTCAGACATCATCGAGGTCTTCGTGCGGATCAACTCAACGGGCAAGCCTTTGACGCCGCAAGAGCGCCGGAAGGCGCACTACTCAGGCTCGGGCCTACTCGTGGAGGCGACCCGGCTCGCGAATAAGCTGGAGCCTCATTGGCTCAAAATTGGAGTCATGTCCGTTCAGCAAATTGCTCGCATGAAGCACGTGGAGTTTGCCGCCGAACTCCTGGTGACGTTGGAAGCAGGTGATGTCATCAACAAGAAGGCTGCGGTCGACAAGGTCATGGCCACATCTTCCATGACGCCTGCGCAACTCAGAAAGGCGAGCGCAAAAGTCCTGGGTGCAGTGAACCATGTCAAGCGGATGTTCCCTGATCTGCGCTCGACCCGGTTCAAACAACTCACTGACTATTATTCCCTGACCGTGCTCATTGCCAAGCTCGCACAACAAGGGGCGATCCTTACTGACAAGAAACGAAATCAATTGGCCTGGGACCTGCTGCGGGCATTTAGCGTCGAGGTTGACAAGATCAGAGAGCTGCAGCGCAAGCTGCTGGCAACGAAGCCCGACACCGAGGTCTATCGAGATTACTTGTTGACCGTTTCACAGATGACAGACGATGTGAGTCAAAGGCGGCGGCGGGAATTGATACTAACTGGGCTGATTGGATCGATCTTTGCCAAGAAAGACGACCAGCGCAGCTTTTCACCGGAGCAGCGGCGCATCCTCTGGAACACTAATGCCGAGAAAAAATGCGCGGGATGCGGCGTCAAACTGAATTGGACAAACTTTACGATTGATCACATCGATCCGCATTCAAAAGGAGGCAAATCCAATCTCGACAATGCAGCTTTGATGTGCCGCTCGTGCAATTCCGCAAAGGGTAATCGGCGTGCCGCTAAGAATAGAGTGGCAGCGAGAGCCAGATAATAGAGCTTGATGAATACCAATACTATCGTCCAAAGGCTATCGAACTATTGCAATGTCCTGCACGACGACCGCATGTCGTATGGCGACGATGTCGAACAGTTCACCTATCTGCTGTACCTAGAAATGGCCAACGAGCGGACCAAGACGCCGTACGCCGCCGAGGTCGACCGCCGCCTCTCCATCAAGCGCGAAGTGGGGGTCAAGGCCAACCTCCAGCGCGCTGAGTGGCTCCGGCAAGCAATATTGTCGAGACCATTCGGCGTAGCCGGGCGATGAACTGGAACGAGTCGCGCATCTTGGGGACGCGCTTGAACTTCGACAGTGTTGATGGAGGAATCCTCGGTGACAAAACGCATAGACGGACTGGTTCGCGAGTATCTGGAGCGAGTCGGTGGCGATGTTCTGGAGAGCGACCATTTCAGGTCCATCGTTGCAGGGATGATCAAGGGGCACGCCGGCGTGTACGCGCTTTACAAGGACGAGCGCCTCTATTACGTCGGCTTGGCGTCAAACCTGATGGGGAGGGTCAAGCATCACCTCAAGGATCGTCACGCAGGGAAGTGGAATCGCTTCAGCGTGTACCTCACGACCGTCGGCGATCACATCAAGCCAATTGAGTCGCTCTTGCTGCGTATCATCAACCCCAAGGGCAACCGCGTCAAAGGACGATTACCCGGCGCACGCGACTTGAAACGGGATTTGAACCGAAAGGTCTCCGAGCATCAGGCCGACGAAAGAGCCATCCTGCTGGGCGGTGCGTTCGCCAAGAATAGACGCCGCAAAAAGGCCGCTTCAGGCAAGAGGTCGATGGCGCTGGCAGGCTCGGTGGATCGGCGTTTGGTCTTGAGGGCGGATTACAAGGGCAAGCGTTACATTGCGTCGCTGCGCAAGGATGGACATATTTCGTACAAGGGCAAGCTCTATGAGTCGCCAAGTGCTGCCGCGCGGGCCGTTGTCGGCCGAGCGGCGAATGGCTGGTCGTTTTGGCATTACAAGAGCGGCACAGAGTGGGTGCGCTTGCGGGAAATGCGGCGATGATAGGCGCCCCCATGCATAGTTCTTCGATTGCCCAGGCTCCTCTCGGAGCGAATTTCTGGATTTGCGAATCAGTAGATAGATCGTTAAGCTATTGACAGAAAACGGTTGGCGTCTGTATATTCGCCATTTGCAAATGGCGAATGCGGGCAAATCGTGTATCGTTCCAAGTCGAATCCGCAAGTCGTTCTCCGTCCTCAGGACTTGGTGGTCCTGCTGCGTCTGGCCTTGGCGCATGGAGCACCACCTAGCTATGCCGTTCTCGGCAGCGAACTCGCCTTGACGGCGTCGGAGGTCCATGCCGCACTGGAACGGGCTTCAGTTGCTCAACTCGCGCGCAAGGACAAGGCTGGCAAGGCCTCGGTGGTACGCGAGGCCCTGCGCATGTTCCTCAAGCACGGGGCGCGCTACGCTTTTCCGGCAACGCGGGGGGAAATGACGCGGGGTATGCCCACCGGCTATGCAGCACCGCCCTTGAAAGACAAGATCGTCCAACCCAACGAACCCGCCCCGGTATGGCCGCACAAGACCGGCAGCGTGCGCGGCGCAGCGTTCTTTCCCCTATATCCCACCGTCCCGCTAGCGGCGGCAGGCAACCCGGCCTTGTACGAACTGTTGGCGCTGTTCGATGCGGTGCGCGGCGGCAGTCCGCGCGAGCGCGCCATCGCCCTGCAACTCCTGGACGAGCGGTTGGCGTCATGAACCCCAACGACCCCAACGTGGCGATGATGGAACTCGTGGCGCGCGAGCTTGGGCAAGGCTTGCGCGAGAAGCTCGTGTTCGTGGGCGGTGCCGTGGCGGGCCTGCTGATTACCGACCCGGCGCAGCCGGTCATCCGTCCCACCGATGATGTAGACCTCATCGTCCGTGCAACGGTTCGTGCCGACTACCAGCGCGTGGAAGCGGCTTTGCGCCAGCAAGGATTCGTCAATGACATCAGCAAGGATGCACCCATATGCCGCTGGCACATTGCCGGGGTTACCGTCGACGTGATGCCGACATTGGATGATATTCTCGGCTTTTCCAACCGCTGGTATCCGCTGGCGCTGGCGACTGCGGAAAAGTCGCTCCTGCCCAGCGGCATCGCGATTCTCTTGATTACCGCGCCGGTGTTCGTCGCTACCAAATTCGAGGCCTTTGCCGGCCGTGGACAGAACGACTACTTGTTCAGCCACGACCTGGGCGACCTGATTTCGGTGATCGATGGGCGCGACGAACTCATCGCGGAGTGCCGATGCGTCGACGAAGGAATGAAAGAATATCTTCGCGACCGGACCCGCCGATTGTTGGCGACGCCGTCTTTCCTTGACGCCTTGCCCGGCCACCTTCCCGGCGATGCCGCGAGCCAGGCCCGACTGCCCGATCTCATTGAAAGGCTGCAAATGCTGGCGAACCTCGACTGATCATGAACACCGCAACCATCGTCCAGAAACTCTGGAACTACTGCAATGTGCTGCGCGACGACGGCATGTCGTACGGCGACTATGTCGAGCAGCTCACCTACCTGCTGTTCCTAAAAATGGCCGACGAGCGCAGCGAGGCGCCGTACCACCAGCAAAGCCCTGTGCCGGAGCAATACAGTTGGCCGAGCTTGATCAAGAAAGACGGCGACGAATTGTTCGATCACTACCGGCACACGCTGGAGGCGTTGGGCAACCAGAAGGGCTTGCTCGGGCTGATCTTCAACAAATCGCAGAACAAGTTCCAGGACCCGGCCAAGCTGCGGCGGCTGGTGGTCGATCTCATCGGCAAGGAAGAATGGGTGTCGATGAGCGCCGACGTGAAGGGCGATGCCTACGAAGGATTGCTGGAAAAGAACGCCCAGGACACAAAGTCCGGCGCCGGCCAGTACTTTACCCCCCGCCCGCTGATTCAGGCCATTGTCGATGTCATCGCACCTAAGCCCGGCGAGACAGTAAGCGACCCAGCGTGCGGCACCGGCGGCTTTCTGCTCGCCGCCCACGACTACGTCGTGAAGCACAACCCTAATTTGACCAAGCCGCAGAAGACCAAGCTCAAGGAGGAAACCTTCAAAGGCTGGGAACTGGTGCAGGCGACCGCCAGACTGTGCGCCATGAACATGCTGCTGCATGGCATCGGCAGCCACGACTTTGAACCCATCGTCGTCTCCGACTCGCTCGCTGCCGATCCCGGCGAGCGCTTCGACCTGGTGCTCACCAATCCGCCCTTCGGTAAGAAGAGCAGCACGACCATCGTCGGCGAAGAAGGTAAGGTAAGCAAGGAGCGCGACATCGTCGAGCGCAATGATTTCTGGACCACCACCTCGAACAAGCAGCTCAACTTCGTCCAGCACGTCAAAACCCTGCTCAAGCAAAACGGCCGCGCCGCCGTGGTCGTGCCCGACAACGTGCTGTTTGAAGGCGGTGCCGGCGAAACCGTCCGCCGCAAGCTACTGTACGAGTGCGACGTGCACACCCTGCTGCGCCTGCCCACGGGCCTCTTCTATGCGCAGGGCGTCAAGGCGAACGTGCTGTTCTTCGACAAGAAGCCCGCTTCCGAAACCCCGTGGACCAAGAAACTCTGGATCTACGATCTGCGCACCAACGTGCACTTCACCCTCAAGACCAAGCCTTTGCAGCGCGCAGACCTCGACGAATTGGTGAAGTGCTACAACGCCAGCAATCGCCACGAACGCAAACCCACTTGGGCCGAGCAAAGACCCGATGGCCGCTGGCGTGCCTACGCCTACGACGAACTCATCAACCGCGACAAGGCGAGCCTCGACATCTTCTGGCTCAAGGACGAGTCTCTGGCCGATTCGGATAATCTGCCCGCGCCGGAGGTCATCGCCCAAGAGATCGTCGATGACCTGGAGGCCGCGCTGGCGCAGTTCCGCGAGATTCTGGCGGACATGGGGCCGGAAAGTGTCTGATGTTAATATGACGATCACGCCATTTGCGCTTGCCATCATGAATGTGATCTTGGATCCAGCGTGGAAGAGTGTCGGACGATCGAGCAACACCCGCTATTACCTGGCCGGCGATGACGTGTTGATCGTGTTGCCGGATGCGGGGCTCAAGGACGATGCCGCTTCTGCTGCCGAGAACGCGGCATTGCAGACCCGGCTTGCGCGAGAGATCGGACGCCCGCTGGGACTGGTCGTCTACATGACTTCGCTGCTCTCGCAGGATCCCCAGGCGCGCAAGATCTACGCGACCATGGACCGGAAGCTGTTTACAGGAAGCGCGCTGGTGGTGTCGAACCCACTCGCCCGCGCGATCGGCAGTTTCTTCCTCGGTCTGACTCGGCCAAAGTTCCCGGCGAAGCTGGTCGTGTCGATAGAAGAGGGAATCGCCTGGCTCGCATCCCTGACGTCGGCGGCAACAGCCGAATGAATATCGAGACTGGTCGATGGACCAAGTTCGGCTCTACGGCGAACGCCGATTTCTATGAGGTCGATGCGCAAATGCTGGCGGTGGTTCCCCATCAGAACTGTTACGACAATGGTGGAACGGCCAAGGCCAGCGTGGACTTGCAACTCGAATACCTCCGCGCACGCAATCGGCGCGCGGGGGTCGTTGTGTTCATGGATCCCATCCTGGTACAGGATTCCGAGGCGCGCCGCGTGTATCGCGAGTTGCCGGATCCGATGTTCCAGGCGTGCTTTGCCCTGGTCGGCGGCACACCTTTCGGACGCGCGGCCGGTTCCATCTTCCTCGTCTTGAGTCCGCCCAGAGTTCCGACCAAATTCTTTTCCACGTTTGACGAGGCCGCTGCATGGGCAAGCTCTCAGGTCCAGGCGAAATAGACGAGTTCAAGCTCGCCACTTTGCTCGGCGAGGGGGTGCAACGCCTTTGTCAGGGCGAGTTCTCCTATCGAATGCCGCGCAACAAGTCGCGCGACACCTGGGATACCGCTGCATTCCTGGTCAATTCGCTCGCCGACGAATTGGAACAGATACTGAACTCGAAACGCCAGAACGAGTTGCGCCTCAGCGCTCTGGTCGAAAACATGTCGCAGGCGCTGACGCAAGTGGCGACGGGCGACTTCTCGGTGCAGGTGCCGCGCGACTATTCTGGCGACGCGAGCGATGTGCTGGCATTCCTGGTGAACCAGACAATCCTGGAACTCGGCTCATTCGTGGCGGAAGTCCAGCGTCGAACCGACGAAGAACACGATCGCCTGGAGCATCTCGTCGCCACGCGCACGGCGGAGTTGCGCTTGCTGGCCACGACGGACTCGCTTACCGGCTTGTTGAACCGGAGGCATTTCTTCGAACTCGCTGAAGAGGAATGCGCCCGCAGCCAGCGCTACAAGCGCCAATTGGCCGTGGCCATGCTCGACCTCGACCATTTCAAGTCGATCAACGATCTCCATGGTCATTCCGTCGGCGACGAAGCGTTGCGTCTTGTCGCGGGAGAGATACGCCGGGCGCTGCGACAGCAGGATTACGTCTGCCGTTATGGCGGCGAGGAGTTCGTCGTGATGATGCCGGAAACCAACGTTCAGAACGCGTTTGAAGTGTTCGAGCGGATCCGGATCGGGATCAAGCGGATCATCCTCCGCAGCGGTGACAACGACGTGTCATTGCGCATCAGCATCGGCGTCACCGGCTGGGACCCGCCCGAGTCGATCGACCGCGCCATACAGCGCGCCGACGCAGCTCTGTACCAGGCAAAAGCCGGCGGCAGGGACCGCGTGCTGATGAGCCCGTGACCTGGAGCCGTCGCGGAATCTGCCATCAGCCTCCAGCCGCGAATAGCAGAAGCACCCCGATCCGCGCCCGCTAAACCTCGGCTTGCGCGTTTGCTCGAACAGAGTAGGCGACAGCCAGGCTCCAGCGCTTTGGGTGCGACCTCATAGAACGGCGACATGCGCATCACTATTGCGCAAGGCTGATTCGGTATCGCCTACGGCGAGGACTTCGCTCCCGATATTCGAGGCGCGCGGTCTGATCAAGATCTATCAAATGGGCGAAGTGCAGGTCCAGGCCCTGCGCGGCGACGCGAGCTTCGCCTGACGGCTAAGTACGGGTGGTGGGAATCTCGGTTCGGACTCAAGATTCGAGCGGGTAGAGCGTCGCGCATTACATAACTTTACACAACTGTAACCGAATCTCTCAATTGTTGATTTACGTCAACTTTTTGGCGGACTGGTCGTGTGAGGATGCACCCCATTGCATCGAAATTGGCCAAGACACCGATTTCTCCAAACATGCTTCTCGATTGTGCAGGCTTATGCTGTCAATGCATCATACGGATTTAAAAGGTTTTTTCATAATAACTGAGCGGCGCACGGCTTTCCGGGCGCGTGAACGGATTCAAGGCATGCTAGGGGAAAAAATGAAGCTCCTGCGACAGATAGTGACTCTGTGTGTTTGTGTCGGGCTGTTGGGCGCGGCGGCGTCGAAGGCAGCCGACTCACCGAAGGATCTCGTACTCAAGGGCGATGCAGTCTGCACGGCGTGTCACGATGCGTCGGGCAACCCGGAGTTGCTGTCTATCGGCAAGACCAAACACGGCACCGTAGCGGATGCGCGCACGCCGACATGCACGAGCTGTCATGGGCAGAGCCAGGAGCACCTTAGGCAAAAGGGATCTGCGGCCCCGGATATCACCTACAGCGCCAAGTCGACCACCCCCGCCGGCGCCCGCAATGGCGCCTGCCAGGAATGCCACCAGAAGGATTCCAGGCGTTTCGCTTGGGACAGCAGCACGCACCAGGCACGCGGCCTCAGCTGCGCCTCCTGCCACAAAGTTCACGCCGCCAAAGATCTCGCCAGGGACAAGCGTACCCAGAGCGGTGTCTGCTTCAACTGCCATAAGGAGCAGCGCAGCCAGATCAACAAACCTTCGCATCACCCCATCGCCGAAGGCAAGATGACCTGTTCGGATTGCCACAACGTCCATGGATCGGCCGGCCCCAAACTCATGAACCGGGTCAGAGTGAACGACACCTGCTACACCTGCCATGCGGAAAAGCGCGGCCCCTTCGTGCATAACCACCAACCGGTCGGCGAGGATTGCTCTATTTGCCACAACCCGCACGGCACAACCGCTGCCAGCCTGCTGAAGACGCGGCCCCCATTCCTGTGCAATACCTGCCACACGCCGCATGGCCCGATACAGCCAGCACTGGCGAATGGATCGAGACCCGCATCGTCTGCCGCCGGTTGGTGGGAACCGACGGTCATAACGCAGGGACGGTCTTGCGTGAACTGCCACTCGCAGATTCACGGCAGCAACAACCCCAATTCGGCAGCTCCGAATCCGCAGCGCCTCTTCCGTTGAGACCCGGGAATGATCATGAACACAACCAAACAACACTTCGGTTTTCGGCAAAAACTCCTGGTCATCGCTCTGCTCGCTGCCTTCGGAGCGGTGCAGGCCGCTGACGACGATGTCGCCAAGTTTATTAAGCCCAACAACTCCGTCGTCAGCGCCGGCGTGGCAGGGGTTTCCGGTGACCGCTACGACCGCACCATCTTCGGCCAATACAACGGCTGGAGCAAACATAGCAGCGGTCTACTGCTCGACTTCAGCGTTCTACAGCGCGACGAAGCCACCGGCATCTGGCTGAATGCGGAAGGCCGCGACCTTGGTCTCGATAGCCGCGAGCTGAGCTTCTCGCGACAGCGGCAAGGCGCATGGAAATACTCAGCCGAATACAGCGAGCTCGTGCATCACGACCCGCGCACCATCAACAGCGGCGTGCAGGGATTGGGCTCCGCGACACCCACCGTCAGCGCCCTGGCGACGGTTGGATCCGGCACCAACCACAACCTGGAGCGCAAACGTCGCGGCTACGCCTTGGGCGCAGAGATGTGGATTCGCCCCAATCTAATGCTTGAAGCCAGCTTCAAGGCCGAGAACAATACCGGAACTCGCCCGTCAGGTATCGGCACGTATTGCTCGAACATCATCTCGGCGTCTTCCGGCTACGCATGCAGCGCCACGACCGCGGCGCTGCTGCTGTTGCCCGAGCCCATCAGGTCCACGACCAACCAGTTCGAAGCGAAGCTGAATTTTCTGGGCCAAGGCTACAACGTCACTGCCGGCTATTACGGCTCGTTCTACAACAACGACTTTGGCTCGATGCTTCCGACAGTCGGCACGAATCTGTTCAATTTGGATGGCACGGTGCTGACCAGGGCCGCTGGTCCCGGTGCCACGCTGGTCGGTTTCCTGCAGCAGCCGGTGGCCCTCGCACCGGACAACCAGGTGCATCAAATCTATGTGTCCGGCAACTATGTCATCACGCCGACCATCCGCAGCAACTTCAATGTCAACTACACGCAAGCCACGCAAAACGAGAGTTTTGCCAGCATGGGCCTCACCGGGGCACCGGCAGGCCGATCCGATTTGGGCGCGAAGATGGACAGCACGCTGGTGCAGCTTGGCCTGACAGTGCGACCGCTACCCAAGCTGTCCATGCTCGCAAACTGGCGCTACGAAGACATCAGGGACACGACGCCGGTAGCCAATTACAACGGTGCCAGTACCAACACAGGATCGTCCTCGGAAAAGGCCAAAGGCAAGGCGGAAGCCAGCTATCAGCTGCCCCAAGATTTCCTGGGCACGCTGGGCATCGACTACGACTGGGTAAAGCGCCAATTGCCCGTCGCCACAACGGTGATTCCGGCCACGTCCCTGTCCTCGCTGCGCGAGTGGACCGAAGAGGTCGGCGTCCGTGCGGAGTTGCGCAAGTCCATGTCCGACCAGCTCAATGCCTCCCTCGCCTTTGTGCACAGCGAACGCGAGGGCAGCCACTGGATAAACCTCGGGCCAACCAGTGCGCTTTATCCGAACGTCTACCAAACGATACGCTACGCCGATGCGTTCGCGGTCAACGGAACCTTTCCCTCCACGATGATGGATCGCAAGCGGGACAAGGTCAGAGCAATGGTCGATTGGGCGCCGAGGGACAATCTGTCGCTGCAATTCACGCTCGAGGACGGCAAGGACAAATACGCCGCCCCGACTACAAAAGGCTTGCACGACACCGGGATGCAATCCTACGGCATCGACGTGTCATGGAATCTCTCGGAAACGTTGAAGCTGACCGCCTACGCAAATCAGAGCAGACAGACCCTGCACGTCGACCATAGCGCCGGCTACATCGCCAACCTCGAGAACGTCAGCAGCAGCGTGGGCCTTGGTTTTGTGGGTAAGCCAAAGAGCGGATTGGAGGTCGGCGCCGATCTTTCCTATCTCGACGACAGCAATCGCTACGGTCTGCGTTCCGGCAACGCTGATCCTGCGGGTGTGTTGCCCGATGTCAGCTATCGGATGATGACGCTGAATCTCTATGGCAAGTACGCACTGAGCAGCAGTGCCGACGTTCGCGTCGATCTGGTGCGTCAGGACGCCAAATTCAACGAATGGACCTGGGACTACGCTGGCGTGCCCTTCGCCTATTCGGACAACACGACGCTGACCATGCGGCCCAATCAAAACGTGACTTACCTGGGCGTGAGATACGTTTACAAGTTCAGATAGTCGCGCATAGCGGGGTGGCCGATTGCAGGATCACGATCAGATTGATCAGGGTAGAAGTTGGGGAAGGGCGTCTTTGGCAGCTGTGTCCGACTCCGGGGCGAAGCGAAATCCTTTTAGCGAGGTAAGAAAATGAAACATACGCTTGTTCGGCTTGGCCTGGCGGCGCTGGCATCAATTGCGTTGTTTGGCTGTGGCGGTGGCAGTGATGGCATCAACGGCGCGGCAGGGCCCACAGTCACGGTGCCGGTCGCGGCGGGGGGGCCCAACTTAGCCTCGATACAGCCGACAGAGTTTGCCGCCCTTGAACTGAGGGGAACGGTTAACTCGGTGACGGTCAATAGCCCTCCTGTGGTGACCTTTACGTTAACCGATGCGAATGGTAATGGGATCACTGGACTTGAGAATATTTGGACCAAGTCGGCGACCGCCAAGTTTCCCTCTTACCCCAATCTCGGCTTTTCCATCGCCAAGTTGGTACCGGGTACGAACGGTAGCCCTAGCCGCTGGGTCAGCTACGAGGTACTGGGCACCCCGAGCACGACGGCAGACTTCACCGTCGGTAGGCCCAGCACGGAAAATTACGGCACCCTGAAGGCGCTGGGCTCCGGCCAGTACCAATACACCTTCTATCGCGATCCGACGACGGTCAAGTCCATAGTCGACGGCACGACCGACACGGCCACGAATAAGAAGGCCGACCTCGGTGACCTGAGCTATAACCCGAACTTGACGCATCGGATCGGCATCCAGATTTCAGGCGCGGCACCGGGCACAGGCACCAATAATCAAACCGCGACCGCAACCGGGCGTGATGCGGTTCCGCTGGAAACTCCGATCAATTTCTTCTACGACTTCATCCCCGCGACCGGAAAACAAGTTACGGCCAGCGATACCCAACGCGAGATAGTCAAGGTGTCGGCCTGCTTCGAGTGCCACTCCAAGTTCGAAGGCTTCCACAACACGGTCGTCGCTGGCAAGAAGACGGCAGCGAGCCGGCAGGATACGAGAATGTGCGTGCTTTGCCATACCGACCAGCGCAAATGGGGTCGAGTCGAGGCCACCACGACGGCAACCGGCTTCTCCGGCAGCGTCAGTCGCGTCAATGACCAGTCGATGACCAATCTTCCAATCTTCATTCACAAGCTGCACATGGGCGAGAGGCTGACGAAGACCGGCACCCTGATAGCCGGCATCGACATGAATGAAGTCAAGTTTCCGCAGGCGATCACCAACTGTGCGAAATGCCACGACGGCACGGCGGGCGCGAAAAACCAGACGGCTCAAGGCGACAACTGGAAGAACGTTCCCAACCGTCTGGCTTGCGGCGCATGCCACGACGCGGTCAACTTCGCAACGGGCGCGAATCATCCGGCGCCCGGCGGAATCCAACTCGACGACAGCAAGTGCGCCTCATGTCACAGTGCTGACAGCATAGCCAAGGTATCCCACGTGACCGTCGATCCGACCGGTTCGGTGGACCGTGGTGGTTATCCGCCGCCGGCAAATAACGTCGGCAACGCGATCCCGCTGGCCTCGCAGGTCAACCCGCCCGCTGGCGTATTCAAGATCAAGACGGAAATCAAGTCGGTTTCAACGGCTTCCGTTACGGGTGGAAAACAGGCAACGGTCGTCTATCGGATCCTCAGCGACCGTGGTACGGGTGGCGCTCTGACACCGGTAACCCTGAATGCGACCGGGTTCCTGATGGATAACGTCGATGGCACGCCGAGCATTTATGTGACCTACGGCGTGAAGCAGGACGGCGTCGCTGTGGTTGCCGATTGGACTGCCTCGGTCAGCGCGACGGTGTTGAATATCCGCAACGGCGCTTCCGGGAATTCCCAAACCGGCCCGGATGCCGATGGCTATTACACCGCCAAACTGGCCACCCTGTTGCCCGCAGATGCCGCTTTGGTCAATGCCTGGATCGGGGTCAACTACAACGGCTTCGTTCAGCTGAATCACCCGGATTATCCGAAGGGTATCCGGCTGCGCGACATATCCACCATCGTCGCTGCCAGCACCGCCAACGCGCGTCGGACCATCGTCAGCGCGGCCAAGTGCAACTCCTGCCACGGCCAGCTCGGTGTCGAGCCGTCCTTCCACAGCGGCGCCCGCAACAACCCGCAGGGTTGTGCTATCGGCGGTTGCCACTCGGAGACCTACGCGAGTCACGCCGGCGGTTCATCTCTGGGCATCGGCGGCTGGAGTCTGTCCATCAAGAGCTTCGTCCATGGCATCCATGGCGCCGAGAAGAACCAAAAGCTGTTCAACTACGGGGCATCGGCGACTCGTCCGCTGGGCATGGGCGACATCGGCTATCCCGGAAAGCTGAACAACTGCGAGCAGTGCCACGAGCCCGGCAGCTATGATTTCAGCAATGCTGTGAATGCCGCGGCGCAGCCCAACCTGTTGTGGTCGCGGGAAGCCAATGCGAACATGACCAATCCGACGAATATCAATGCGGAGGGCTATGGCAGGTCGCCGTTCCTCGACAAGCTGGGTGACGGACAGGCCGACTACAGCACAGACCACCTCGTCAGCTCGCCGATGTCGTCTGCGTGTTTCGGTTGCCACAACAGCGATTTGGCGATCAACCACATGAAGGGCAACGGTGGCGTTCTCTATACGCGGATAACGAAGGTCACTGGTCTCGCAACCCCCGATGCGACAAAGCTCACCGCCAACAACAGGGAAGCTTGTATGGCGTGCCACGCGACGGGCAAAGTGGCTGACATCAAAGTTGTCCATGGCGTCAAGTAAGTAACAAGACGCGTTGGGGCGCATTGCATCGCGTCCCAACCAACAAGCGCTTACCAGACCCCGGATGCGGAAGCGTTTCCGGGGTTTTGCTTGGGCAACTGCCTTGAACGCATAACGCCCAATGTTGAGACGAAAGGAAGAGCCTTGAGCAAACGTTTCTTGTCAATATCCTCGCTGCTGGCCGCCATGATTTTCTCCAACGGCGTCGCGCTGGCGACGGACGATTCGGCAGATGAACAACCTAGACAAACAGGAAAGGCGCCGACAGCCGTGCTGGACAATCAGGCTGCAAGGCAACGCGAACAGGCGATTCTTGCGCAACGCAAGGCGGCGGCAAAGATCAAACCTGTGAGCCTCAATAGGGCAAGCGCCGAGGAGCTCAAGACGCTGCCCGGGATCGGGGCTGACGAAGCGCAGCGGATAATCGCCGGCCGGCCATACGGCAGCAAGTCATGGCTTGTCACCAAAGGAATCATTAGCTCGGGAATCTACCAAGGAATCAGGAAACTCGTGGTCGCTGGAAAGCCTTACAAAGCGGACGCCGCGAAAAATCCCCAAGTCTTCACCAGGAAGCCTTGACCAATTAGACGAGCAATTTGGTCAGCATGCCCAGAATCCTTGTTGCCGATGAGGGTGAACAATCGTGCGTTGCGCTTGGCCCATTGCTTGTGGCCGAAGGCTACGAGGTCGCACACGCTCACGATGGCGATAGCACACTGATCATCGCGCTGGCCCAGAGCTTCGATGCGATTGTGCTCGATATCAAGCTGTGCTCCTCGGACAGCCTGGAGGTGATCAGGAAGCTAAGGGAACAGAGGCCAACACCGATACTGTTGCTGACCGCGTCTGACGACGAGCAAGGCATGATCATGGGCCTAGAAAAGGGCGCAGACGGTTGCCTGGCGAAGCCATTCAATCCTCTCTTCCTACTGGCATACATCCGGGCCATGCTGCGCCGGGGAAGACTCGGTGCCGAAGAACACCTTGGGCAGACACTTACCGTTGGCGATCTGGTACTGCAAACCGGGTCGAAAGTAGTCAGATGTGGCGACATAGCCGTGAGCTTATCCGGAACCGAATTCAGCTTGCTGGAAATGCTGATACGCAACGCCGGTTGCATCGTAAGCCGAGAGCGCCTATTGGGGCACATATTCGGACTTGCGCATGGTGGTCCAGACCGCAGGATAGATGCTCACATAAGCAGGATTCGCAAGAAGCTTGGCCCGTTTTCCCAGGCGGGAATTCGAATAAGAGCCTCACGAAAAGCTGGTTACGTCCTAGCCATCTAATCGTAAGATGCCTTTCATCCGCGCATTTCTGCAGCGGGTCGATCGCAGCGCAGCATTCCTCATCGACATCAACGATGTGTACTCCAACCGGAACTTGCCTGCGGTTTGAAGTGTTCGAGGAGAGCAGGCGCAATAAGACCTTCGGCATACCTAATTCAACGTCATGGAGTTTTACCTTACGTAGTAAGATTGCGCATGGCTGATTCGCTATCGCCTGCGCCAAGGACTTCGCTCCCGATATTCGAGGCGCGCGGTCTGATCAAGATCTATCAAATGGGCGAAGTGCAGGTCCAGGCCCTGCGCGGCGTCGACCTTGATCTCTACGCCGGCGAGCTGGTGGTTCTGCTGGGACCGTCGGGGAGTGGCAAGTCCACCCTGCTCAACATCCTGGGCGGCCTGGATACGCCGACCAGCGGCTCGGTGCGTTACGCAGATCACGATCTGACCCTCGACGACGACGCCTCGATGACGCACTACCGTCGTTCGCACGTCGGCTTCGTTTTCCAGTTCTACAATCTCATCCCCAGCCTGACAGCGCTCGAGAACATCGCCCTGGTCACCGAGATCGCCGAGAATCCGATGACGCCGCAGGAAGCGCTGGCGCTGGTCGGGCTCACCGAGCGCAAGGACCACTTTCCGACGCAGTTGTCGGGCGGTGAGCAGCAGCGCGTTGCGATCGCCCGGGCGGTGGCCAAACGCCCACAGGTGTTGCTGTGCGACGAGCCGACCGGAGCCCTCGACGCCCAGACCGGGGTCATGGTGCTCGACGTGATCGCGCAGATTAACCGCGAGTTGGGGACGACCACGGTGCTGATCACCCACAATGCGGTGATCGCGGCGATGGCCGATCGCGTCGTGCATTTCCGCGACGGCCTGGTGGCCCACATCGCCAGCAACGCCGAGAAGAAGTCGCCCAGGGAACTCAACTGGTGAGAGCGCTCAGCCACAAACTCTGGCGCGATCTGTGGCGGATGAAGAGCCAGGTGCTGGCCATCGCCCTCGTAGTGATGTGCGGCATCGCCACCTACATCATGTTCCTGTCCACCCTGGTGTCGCTGCGCGAGACGCAGGACAGCTACTACCGCGAGTACCGCTTCGCCGAAGCCTTCGTCAACCTGAAGCGGGCGCCGGAAGTTCTGCGCCAGCGCCTGCAAGCCATCGCCGGTGTCGACCAACTGGAGACGCGGGTGGTGGCGCAGGTGCGCCTGGACATGCCGGCTTTCGCCGAGCCGGTGTCGGCGCTGATGGTCTCGGTCTCCGACAGCGGCCGCCAAGGACTCAACGCACTGCACCTTAGCGAAGGGCGGCTGCCGGCGCCGGAGCGGCCGGACGAGGTGGTGGTGAGCCGCTCGTTCGCGCAGGCGCATGCACTGCAATTGGGTGATCGCTTCCACGCCATTCTCAACGGCCGCCGTCAGGCGCTGACGGTGGTGGGCGCCGCACTCTCGCCGGAGTTCATCCAGCAAATGCGGCCCGGTTCGGCCTTTCCCGATTTCAAGCGCTACAGCGTGATGTGGATGGGGCGTCGCGCCCTCGGCCAGGCCTACGATCTGCAGGGCGCCTTCAACGATGTCGCGCTGAGCCTGCGCCCGGGCGCCGATGGCCAGGCCGTCATCGACAGCCTGGACGAGTTGTTGAAGCCCTACGGCGGGCTGGGCGCCTATCTGCGCAAGGATCAGCGCTCGCACCGCTTTCTCAGCGAAGAGCTGGAGCAGCTCGGCACCTTGGCCAAGATTTTCCCGGCACTGTTCATGGGCGTCGCCGCGTTTCTGATCAACGTGGTGATCGGGCGCCTGGTCGCGATGCAGCGCGAGCAGATCGCCACGCTCAAGGCCTTCGGCTACAGCAATCGCGAGGTGATCTGGCATTACCTGCAGATGGTCTCGGTGATCGTCGGTCTGGGCATCGTCAGCGGCACCGCCCTGGGCGTGTGGCTGGGCAAGTGGCTCGCCGGTGTGTACATGGAGTACTATCACTTCCCCTACCTGAAGTTCAGCCTGCAGCCCAATACCGCGGCCGAGGCGGCTTTGGCCAGCCTGCTCGCGGCCGGGGCGGGAGCCGTGTTCGCCGTATGGCGTGTGGCCACCTTGAGGCCGGCGCAGGCAATGCGTCCGGAGCCGCCCGCCCGCTATCGCGAGTCTTGGCTGGAGAGGCTGGGGCTGAAGCGCTGGCTGTCGCAACCAACGCGCATGATCATCCGCAACATCCAGCGCCGCGCGCTGAAATCGCTGCTCACCGTGTTGGGCATCGCGATCGGCTGCGGCGTCATCCTCACTGGCTTATTCCAGAACGACACGGTCCGCTATATGGTGAACATCCAGTTCGGGCTGGCCCAGCGCGATGATTTGGCGGTGACCTTCACCGAGCCCACGAGTGCGCGCGCCCGCTTCGACCTGCTGGGCCTGCCCGGCGTGCGCCACGTCGAAGGATTTCGCGCCGTGCCGGTGCGCCTGCGCCACGGCCAGCGCAGCTATAGCACGGCCATTCGCGGGCTCGCGCCGGACGGCGACATCCAGCGCCTGCTCGATGCCGATCTGCGGCCGGTCGCGCTACCCAAGGAGGGCATCCTGCTCACCGACTATCTGGGCCAATTGCTGGACCTGGGAGTCGGTGACCAGGTCCTGGTGGAGGTGCAGGAAGGCAATCGGCCAGTGCGCGAGGCCAGGGTAGCCGGGCTGGTGCGCGAGTATCTGGGCGTGTCCGGCTACATGGAACTCACCGCGCTGAATCGCTTCATGCAGGAGGGGCCGACCCTCTCCGGTGCCTACCTCAGCATCGACAGCGCACAGTTGCAGACAATCTACTCGCGCCTGACGGCCATGCCGCGCGTTGCCGGGGTTGCCCAGCGGGTACAGGAGATCCGCAACATCGACCGCGTGATGGGCGAGACGATGCTGTTCTTCGCCTACATCGCCACGGTGTTTGCCGTGATCATCGCCTTCGGCGTGATCTACAACAGCGCCCGCATCGCGTTGACCGAACGCGGCCGCGAACTGGCGAGCCTGCGCGTCCTCGGCTTCACTCGCGGCGAGATCGCCTACATTCTGCTCGGGGAACTGGGCTTGCTGACCCTGATCGCCATACCGCTGGGCCTGTGGCTGGGCCAAGGCATGTGCTACTACATCGCGCTCTCCCTGCAGAGCGAACTGTTTCGCGTGCCCTTGGTGCTGGTGCCGCGCACCTATGCCTTCGCCACCACGGTCGTGCTCGCCTCGGCGCTGCTCTCGGGCCTGGCGGTGCGCCATCGTCTGGACAGGCTCGACCTGATTGCCGTCCTCAAGACTGCGGAGTGAACCATGAACATCACCATGCAATGGCGTCGACGCATCATCCTCGGGCTGATCGCCGCCCTCCTCGCCTGGGGCCTGGTCCTGGGGTTCTGGGCGCGGCCGCTGGAGGTGGACCTGGCCAGCGCGAGCCGGGGGCCGCTCGCGGTAACGATCGAACAGGAGGGCCGCACCCGGGTGGTCGACCGCTACGTCGTCACGGCCCCGGTCAATGGCTACGCGCGGCGCATCCGTTTCGATGTGGGCGATGCGATCGAGCGCGGCGCCATGCTGGTCGAACTCGATCCCGTGCGCGCCGAAGTGCTGGACCCGCGCCGCCGCGCCGAGGCCGAGGCGCGCATCGCCGCCGCCGAAGACAGCGTCAGCGCCGCCGAGCAACGCGCCAACGCCGCCGCCAGCAATGCCGGTCTGGCGCACAAGGAACTGCAGCGAGTGCGCGCGCTGCGTGCGACAGGCCACGTCACTCAGGCGGCGGAAGACCGGGCAGCCAGCGAAGTCGAACGCAGCGCGGCGGAACAGCGCTCGGCGCAATTCGCCGTCGCCACCGCGCGCCACGAACTGGAAGCCGCCCGCACCGCCTTGAAATATGCCGCCAGCGGCGGCAGCGCCCGGCCGGTCGCCGTGCGCGCGCCAGTGCCCGGGCAAGTGCTGAAGATCCCGCGCAAGAGCGAAGGCACGGTCGCGGCCGGGCAAGCGCTGATCGAAATCGGCGACCCGCGCGCGTTGGAAGTCGAGGTCGACGTCTTGTCGGCCGATGCCGTGCGCATCAGCCCCGGCACGCGCGTCCTGTTCCAACGCTGGGGCGGCGCCGGCGCGCTCGAGGGCGTGGTGCGCGTGGTCGAGCCGGCTGGCTTCACCAAGGTTTCCGCCCTCGGCGTCGAAGAGCAACGCGTCTGGGTCATCGTCGCCTTTACCTCGCCCCGCACCCAGTGGCAACGCTTGGGCGACGGCTATCGCGTCGAAGCCACCTTCATCGTCTGGGAAGCCAGGGAAATCCTGCAGATCCCCGCCAGCGCTCTGTTCCGTGATGGGGAAGGCTGGGCCACCTTCGCGCTGGAACACGGCAAAGCCGCAAAGCGCCGCATCGAGATCGGCCAGCGCAGCGGCCTCAGCGCCCAGGTCCTTGCCGGCATCAAAGAGGGCGAGCAGGTGATCGTCCATCCGGATGATCAGGTGCGGGAGGGGGTCCGCGTCGTGGCGCGTAGCCGGTGAAGCGCCGGAACAGACCGGCCTGACATGATAGGATTGCCATGATGGATCATTTCGCGCATCCCCGCAGCAGGGGTCATAGGCAAGATAACATTTGGAGCAACAACTGATGTTCAGATTCATAGGATCAGTGGAGTCTTTGATTTTCGCCAGCCGTTGGCTGCAAGCCCCGCTGTATCTTGGCTTGATCGTCGCGCAGGGTGTCTACGTGTACCAGTTCATGCTGGAGTTGATGCACCTGGTGACGAGGATCGGCAGCCTGGGCGAGACCGACATCATGCTCATCGTGCTCGGCCTCATTGACGTCGTGATGATCGCGAACCTGCTAATCATGGTCATCGTCGGCGGCTACGAAACCTTCGTCTCTCGTCTCGATCTCGAAACTCATCCCGACCAGCCAGAATGGCTGTCCCACGTCAATGCCAGCGTGCTCAAGGTCAAGCTGGCGATGGCACTGATCGGCATCTCATCCATAGACTTGCTCAGGTCATTCATCAATGCCCCACAGCTGGAAGACCGCGTCATCATGTGGCGTGTCGTCATCCACGGGACATTTCTCATTTCGGCATTGGCGCTTGCGTATACGGAAAAGGTCATGGTCAGTTCCTTGGCCGTCAACGCCAAACATTAGGTGACCGTCGGACTCCCCGTCCGCTTCCGGCCATGCAAAGTTCCCGCTCCGACAGCATCCTGGCGATTCTTGCGCTGGCGCTCCTCGGGGCCGGCTGTGCGGTGGTGCTGTGGCCCTTCCTGACCGCACTGGTCTGGGCGGCGATCCTCGCCTCCAGCAGTTGGTCAGGGTTTCTCTGGTTAGACCGGATCGTGGGAGAGCGACGTATCTGGGCCGCAAGCCTGATGACGGCGCTGGTGACTGTGGTGCTATTGGGGCCCATAGTTGCCGTGGCCCTGGCCCTGGCAAGCAACGTCTCCGAACTGAGCCGTGCAGCTTCCACCTTGCTCAAGGACGGACTGCCCGATGCGCCTTCCTGGATCAAGACCTTGCCCTTGGTGGGTCAGTCGATCCACGACTACTGGCAACAGTTTGCCCACGATAGCCGGCGGCTGATGAATGAACTGGGAGCGCTGGCCAAGCCTGCCCAGGCCGCGGCCTTGGCAGGCGGCAGGCTGGTGGGCAATGGCGTTGTGGACATGGCCCTTTCTGTATTCCTCGCATTCTTCTTTTTTCTCCACGGCGAAGCCTTGGCCAAGCGCCTGCGCATTGCCTTGGAACGGGTTGCCGGGGCACGCGCCGTCTACCTGCTCGGCATCGCCAAGAGCACCGTGAGCGGCGTGATATACGGCATTCTTGGCACTGGGCTGGCCCAGGGGATCCTGGCCGCCATCGGCTTCGCCATCGCCGGGGTGCCCGCGGCAGAGTTGTTAGGTGTCGCTACCTTCTTTCTCTCCGTGTTGCCCTTTGGACCACCTCTGATCTGGGGTGGTGCGGCCATCTGGTTGTTCGAGCAGGGCCAGCCCGGTTGGGCCGCGTTCATTGCCGCTTGGGGCTTCTTCGTGGTCAGCACCGTGGACAACGTCATCAAGCCCTACATCATCAGCCGCGGCACCCGCTTACCGTTTGCCATCGTCTTTCTGGGAGTGCTCGGTGGCGTACTGGCCTTCGGTGTTATCGGCGCCTTTCTCGGCCCAGCCTTGCTGGCATTGGGCTACCGCCTGGCCAGCGAGTGGACTGCCGTACAGTCAGAGAATGCCAGCGTCGAGGTCGAAGATCGGACAGTGTCTTGATGCACGCACACCAAGGGCCTATCTCATCGGCTTGATTCCTGCCGCTGGAGCTATGCACTGCCAGGCGCCATATCGGTAGCAACGATCGAATGTGGATGTCGGAAAGATACCGATCAGCGCCCGCTGAACTTCGGCTTGCGCTTGTCCACGAAGGCGCGCACACCCTCGGCGAAGTCTGGGCATAGGGTCGAGGTGACGAAGTTTTCCTGTTCGGCCTGCAACTGCTCAGCGAGGCTGTTGTTCAGGGACTCGTTGATCAGTCGCTTGGTGCGGCCATAGACGGCGGTCGGCCCCTGCGCCAGTCGCGCCGCCAGCTTTGTCGTCTCGGCCTCGAGTTCGGCCAGCGGGACCACGCGGTTCACCAGGCCCAGTTCGAGGGCGCGCGCCGCGTCGAAACGGTCGCCGAGCAGGGCGATTTCCATCGCCGTCTTGACGCCGACGGTCCGCGGCAGGGAGTAGGTGGCGCTGCCGTCGGGCGTGACGCCGAGGTGGCAGTAGGCCAGGGTGAAGTAGCTGTTGTCGGCGGCGACCACCAGGTCGCAGGCGCTCATCAGCGAGAAGCCGAAGCCGGCGACGGCGCCGCGCACCGAAGCGATCACCGGCAGGGGCAGGCGGCGCAGGCGGGTGATGGAGTCGTGTACCTCGCCCAGCATGGCATCGAAGGCGAGCTTGCGTTGCCCGGCTGGATCATCCAGGCCCGAGTGGAACGCCTTGATGTCGCCGCCGGCCATGAAATGATCGCCGGCTGCGGCGAGGACCACGCAGCGTACGCTGGCGTCGGCCTCCAGCTGCGCGGTGACTTCGGACAGATCCTTGTTCAGTTGCAGGTCCAGGGCGTTCAAGGACTTGGGCCGGTTCAGGGTAACGGTGACGATGGCGCCGTCGCGGGTGAGGATGATGGTTTCCATGTTTTCGATGATCTCTCTAAGCTTGGCTGAAGGCGGCGATGATGTGGGGAGGCGCCTGAATCAGTTCGATCAGCACGCCTTCACCGCAGATGGGAAAGGCGTCGTTGCTGCGTGGATGGAGAAAGGTGATGTCGTAGCCTCCAGCGCCCCGGCGGATGCCGCCCGGCGCGAAGCGCACCCCCTGGGCCGTCAGCCATTCTACGGCGACGGGCAGATCGTCCACCCAGAGGCCCAGATGATTGAGCGGCGTCTCATGCACCGCCGGCTTCTTCGCGGCGTCGAGCGGTTGCATCAGGTCGATCTCGACGGCGTAGGGGCCGTGACCCAAACTGGTGATGTCTTCGTCCACATTCTCCCGCTCGCTGACAAAGCTACCGGTGACTGTCACGCCCAGCATGTCGCGCCAGAGGCGCTGCAGGCGGCTCTTGTCGGGTCCGCCGATGGCGATGTGCTGGACGCCCAACACTTTGAAGGGACGGTGCATCATGTCGTTGTCTTCCCGTTGCGCAGTAACAGATAGAGACCGATCGCGATCATGGGCACGGACAGCCATTGTCCCATGCTGATCAGGTAAGAGTGGCCGAAGATGCCGGCATCGGGTTCGCGAAAATATTCAGCGAGGAAGCGCAGCGCACCGTAGCCGATGAGGAACAGTCCGGATACTGCGCCGCGCGGCCGCGGCCGCGCCGAATAGAGCCAGAGGATGAGGAAGAGCAACAACCCTTCAGCGGCGAACTGATAGAGCTGCGAGGGATGTCGGGGCTGGCTGTCCACCTGCGGAAAGATCATGGCCCAGGGCAGCGTTGGGTCGGCGACCCGGCCCCAGAGTTCGCCGTTGATGAAATTGCCGAGGCGCCCGGCGGCCAGCCCCAGTGGCACCAGCGGCGCGATGAAGTCGGTGAGCTGGAAGAAGCGCTTGCCGCTCTTGCGCGCGCAGAACCACATCGCCGCCAGCACGCCGAGAAAACCGCCGTGGAAGCTCATGCCCCCCTTCCACACGGCGAAGATCTCCAGCGGATGCGCGGAATAGTAGCCGGGCTCGTAGAACAGCACCTGCCCGAGGCGGCCGCCGATCACCACGCCGAGGACGCCGTAGAAGAGCATGTCGTCGAGGCTCTGCGCGTCGAAGCCGAGCTCGGGCAGACGGCGGGCGCGCAGGCGGCCGAGCCAGAGAAAGAGCATGAAGCCGAGCAGGTACATCAGGCCGTACCAGCGCACCGCCAGCGGGCCCAGGGAGAAGGCGACAGGATCGAATTGGGGATGGATGAGCATGTGCGTTGACGGTTGAAGCTTGGCCGCATGATAACCCGCAAGCTCACCACGGCCAAAGCCCGCAAGGCCGCCAGGGCCAATAGCGTCAGCCATGCTCGCCGGCCGGTGCCGGCTGCACGCGATAGAATGGCGGCTCGTTAGGAGAAACGCCATGCCCGCATATCGTTCCAGGACTTCCACGCACGGCCGCAACATGGCCGGCGCTCGCGCCCTCTGGCGCGCCACCGGCATGAAGGACGGCGACTTCGGCAAACCCATCATCGCCGTGGTCAACTCCTTCACCCAGTTCGTTCCCGGCCACGTCCATCTCAAGGACCTCGGCCAGCTCGTGGCGCGCGAGATCGAAGCGGCCGGCGGTATCGCCAAGGAGTTCAACACGATCGCCATCGACGACGGCATCGCCATGGGCCACGGCGGCATGCTCTATTCGCTGCCCTCGCGCGAGTTGATCGCCGACTCGGTCGAATACATGGTCAACGGCCACTGCGCCGATGCCATGGTGTGCATTTCCAATTGCGACAAGATCACTCCGGGCATGCTGATGGCGGCGCTGCGCCTGAACATCCCGGCGGTGTTCGTCTCCGGCGGACCGATGGAGGCGGGCAAGGTCCAGGTGAAAGAGAAGCTCATCTCCTTGGATCTCATCGACGCCATGACCAAGGCCGCCGATTCGGCCGTGTCCGACCAGGAGGTGGACGCCATCGAGCGCTCGGCCTGCCCAACCTGCGGCTCCTGCTCAGGCATGTTCACCGCCAATTCGATGAACTGCCTGACCGAGGCGCTGGGCCTGTCCCTGCCCGGCAACGGCACCCTGGTGGCAACCCACGCCGATCGACGCGAGCTGTTCCTGCGCGCCGGACGCACGGCAGTCGAGTTGTGCAGGCGCTGGTACGAACAAGACGACGCAGCCGCCCTGCCGCGCTCCATCGCTTCCTTCCGGGCCTTCGAGAACGCCATGACCCTGGATGTCGCCATGGGCGGGTCCACCAACACCGTGCTGCACCTGCTGGCGGCAGCGCAGGAAGCCGGAGTCGACTTCACCATGAAGGACATCGACCGCATCTCGCGCCGTGTACCCTGTCTGTGCAAGGTGGCGCCGAGCACGGACAAGTACCACGTCGAGGACGTGCATCGTGCCGGCGGCATCATGGCGATATTGGGCGAACTCGATCGCGCCGGGCTGATCCATCGCGACTTGCCGACGGTGCATAGCAGGACCCTGGGCGAGGCACTGGAGACCAACGACATCATCGTCGCCCACGACGCCGCGGTATTCGATTTCTACCGGGCGGCGCCGGGAGGCATCTCGACCCAGGTGGCGTTTTCACAGGATCGCCGCTACAGCGAGCACGACCTCGACCGCACCGCCGGCTGCATCCGCGACAAGGAAAACGCCTATTCGCAGGACGGCGGTCTCGCCGTGCTCTTCGGCAACATCGCGGAGAAGGGCTGCATAGTCAAGACCGCCGGTGTAGACGACAGCATACTGCGCTTCTCCGGGCCGGCACGCGTCTACGAGAGCCAGGAGGAGGCGGCAGAAGGCATACTGGCTGACGAGGTCAAGGCAGGTGAAGTGGTGGTCCTGCGCTACGAGGGACCGAAGGGCGGGCCGGGCATGCAGGAAATGCTCTATCCCACCTCCTACATCAAGTCCAAGGGACTGGGCAAGGTCTGCGCCCTGCTGACAGACGGCCGCTTCTCGGGCGGCACCTCGGGGCTGTCGATCGGCCACGCCTCTCCCGAAGCGGCTGCCGGCGGCACGATCGCGCTGATCGAGAATGGCGATCGCATCGAGATCGACATTCCCGGCCGGCGCATACATCTCGCCGTCGCTGAGGCCGAGCTCGCCAGGCGGCGTGCGGCGATGCAGGCCAAGGGCGCAGCCGCGTGGAAGCCGGCCAGGCGTCAGCGCCACGTCTCGCCGGCGCTACAGGCCTACGCGGCGCTGACCACCAGCGCCGACACGGGTGCCGTGCGCGACGTCGGGCAATTGAAACACCAATAGTCGACTTATTTTATCGGGTTTGGCACAATGGCGCATGGCCAACCGATTAGCCCGAGAGACCTCGCCCTACCTGCAGCAGCACGCCGACAACCCCGTCGACTGGCATCCCTGGTCGCCTGACGCGCTCGCCCTGGCGCGGGCGCAAGACAAGCCCATCCTGCTGTCGATAGGTTATTCCGCCTGCCACTGGTGTCACGTCATGGCCCACGAGTCGTTCGAGGATCCACAGGTGGCCGCGCTCATGAACCGCCTCTTTGTCAATATCAAGGTCGATCGCGAGGAGCGCCCCGACCTCGACCAGATCTATCAGGCGGCGCAACAGATGCTCACGGGACGCACCGGCGGCTGGCCGCTGACCATGTTCCTGACGCCCGCCGGCTTGCCCTTCTACGGCGGCACCTATTTCCCCAATTCGCCGCGCCACGGCTTGCCCGCATTCGGCGATCTGCTCGGAAGGGTTGCCCAGGGCTACGCCCAGAACCGCAGCGCCATCGAAGCGCAGAACCTCAAGCTGCAGGAGGCGCTGGCGAGTACCCTGCCGACACTGCCCGCAGCGGCAGCCGACTTCGATGCCAAGCCGCTGGCGGCTGCACGAGAAGTGCTCGGCCGCGGCTACGATCCGGTCAACGGCGGCTTCGGGCCGGCACCGAAGTTTCCCCATCCGGGAGAGTTGGCTTTCCTGATGCGCCGCTCCGCCCTGGACGGAGATCGCGAGGCACGAGACATCGCCCTGACCACGCTAACGCGCATGGCCGAGGGCGGCATCCACGACCAGCTCGGTGGCGGCTTCTGTCGCTACAGTGTGGACGCGCGTTGGGAGATTCCGCATTTCGAGAAGATGCTCTACGACAACGGGCCCTTGCTCAGTCTCTATGCCGATGCCTGGGCGATCAGCGGCGAACCGCTGTTCAAGACCGCCGCCGAGGGCATAGCGGCCTGGGTGCTGCGCGAGATGCAGTCGCCGGAGGGCGGCTACTATTCCTCGCTCGACGCCGATTCCGAAGGCGAGGAGGGCAGGTTCTACGTCTGGTCGCGCCAGGAAGTCGAGCGGCTGCTGACAGCAGAGGAATATCGCGTCGCGGCCAGCCACTGGGGCCTGGACGGTCCACCCAACTTTGAGAATTCCCACTGGCACCTGCGCGTCGTCTCTGCCCTGCCCGGCGAACCGCTGCTGGAATCGGCACGGCGCAAGCTGTTCCTGGCGCGTGAGCAGCGCGTGCATCCGGGTCGCGACGAAAAGATATTGACCAGTTGGAACGCGCTGATGATAGGGGGCATGGCCCACGCCGCCCGTGTCTTCGATCGTCCCGAGTGGCTGGCCTCGGCCCGCCGCGGGCTAGACTTCCTGCGCAAGACGATGTGGCGCGAGGCGAAAGGACGGCCCAGACTCCTCGCTACCTATAAAGACGGTCAGGCCCATCTCGATGCCTATCTCGACGACCACGCCTTTCTCATCAATGCACTGATCGAGATGATGCAGGCCGATTTTCGCAGCGAAGACCTGCACTTTGCCCAGTCGTTGGCGCACTCCCTGCTCGCCGATTTTGCCGACCCCGAGGCCGGCGGATTCTTCTTCACCCGCCACGACCACGAAGCACTGATACACAGGCCAAAGCCCGGTTACGACAACGCCACGCCCTCGGGCAATGGGGTCGCCGCCCTGGCCCTGCAGCGATTGGCGATGCTAGTCGGAAGCCCGGACTTCGGTGCTGCGGCCGTCGCTACCCTACGTCTGTTCGGTGCGCAGTTGCAGGCCGGCGGAGGCAACGCCAGCCTGCTCCACGCGCTCGAAGAATGCCTGCAGCCGCCGCGTCTGGTTATCCTGCGCGGGCCAGAAATCGATCTGCGCCTGTGGAAGAAAGAACTGGACTCGGCCTATATGCCGCAAACCCTGAGCTTGGCGCTGGCCGCAGACAGCGGCGGACTGCCAGAAACGCTGGCCAAGCCCCAGAGCGATGCAGTCAACGCCTGGGTATGCAGCGGCGTTACTTGTTTGCCACCGATTGCCGATCGAGGCGAATTGCAGCGCTGCCTGAGCACGGTACCTTGAATCTGGGCGTTCGGGTAAGATCGGCCCGCCGCCACGTCACGCTTAACCATCACGCAGTTCATTTCTTAGAAAGAGGAAACCATGAAATTCATCACCCTGTCCGCCTTGGCCGCTACCGGCCTGATCGCTTCCGCTCCCGCGCTCGCCAACCTGGATCTGGCCAAGAAGAGCGGCTGCCTGGCCTGCCACCAGGTCGACAAGAAGACCGTCGGCCCCGGCCCCTCCTACGCCGAAATCGCCAAGAAGTACGCAGGCGACAAGGGCGCGGAAGCGAAGCTGATCGAGAAGGTCAAGAAGGGCGGCTCCGGCGCCTGGGGTCCCGTGCCCATGATGGCCAATTCGCCCCAGGTCAAGGATCCTGACATAAAGACCCTGGTGAAGTGGATCCTGGCTGGCGCCAAGTAAGCACCCCTGGCCAGCAAAGAGACCCGCGCCGCGGGTCTCTTTCCGTCTGGATCCTGCATCAGACCTCGACCGTGATCTGCGTGCCCGATCCGGGCGCTGACACCAGCCTCAACTTGCCACCGATCGCCGCTGCCCGCTCGCGCATCGACAGCAATCCCAGCGCGGGCTTGTTGTCGCTCTTGGTCAGCGCGACGACGTCGAATCCGATGCCATCGTCGGAGATTACGAAGATGGCGTGGTCACCGTCGCCACGGAGCACAATCCTTACGACTTTGGCCTCGGCGTGTTTGGCGCAATTGGTGAGCGCCTCCTGGGCGATGCGGTAGAGCGCGATTTCCTTCTCCGGCGGAAGACGCGTCGTCCTCTCCTCCCCGGTCACCTCGACGGCGATACCTGTCTGACCCGAGAATGTCTGCCCATACTCCTCCAGCGCTGGAACAAGGCCACCGTACTCCAGGACCGGGGGATGCAGACCATAGCTGATTTCCCTGATGGTCAGTATGGTCTCCTTGACCAAGGTCGCGCAATTGGACAGGCCCTCCTCGACACGGGAGGCGGCGTCCTGAGGCAGTTGCCGTTCTATGACGCCGAGGCTGAGTCCAATCGCCGTCAAGCTCGAGGACACCCGGTCATGGAGTTCTCTCGCTAGCCTGCGCGATTCCGCCTCGTAAGCACCGGCATGGCGGCGAGTCATGACCTGTAGGCGGGAGGAAAGGTCCACCGCCGATGACTCGGCGATCCGCCGCTCGCCAACCTCCTCCTGCAGCCTGACAACGCGTTGAACGGCCTGCAACCTCGCCGCAAATACCTTGGGCGGCAGGGCATTGCCCAGGCAGTCATCGACCCCGCTCGCAAAGGCTTCGATCAGCGTGTCCTCGCCCAGGCGATCGGTCAGGATCAAGATGTAGATACCGCGACCGACGGTGGTCTGGCGCAGCGACCTGATCAAGGCCAGGCTGTCACTATCCGCAGTCGGCCAGTTGGCGATCATGACCTGCGGCCGCAGCTCGAGCGCCATTTCGAAACCCTTCCAGAAACTGGGTGCCTCGAGCACTTCATGCCCTTCTTCGACCAGCATCGCGCGCAAGGGCCCAGAGGTACCTGCAGCGTCATCGATCAGCAGGACGCGCATGCTCTCGTCTACCCTGCCGCCGGTCGGCTCGGGCGCTTTCGACAATTCCTCGAACGGCGGCATCGGGGTGGCCCCGACGTCGAGCAGCGCGCCCCACTCGAGCCACTCCCGAGCCACATGATCGCAGACCGCAAAGAGCTGGTCTGGCTCGAGCGACAGATGCGTGCCCTGCCTGAGCAGTTGCGGCATCCTGGCAGGTCGCCCCGCCTCCGACACGAGGCAAATGTCGGCAATGTTCTCGGCCAGCACCAGCGAATGCAGCAACACATGCTCGCGCGAAGCGGGGACGAAGCTGGCGCTAAAAGGATCCTCGAGGTGCGCCAACGAATCCAGGTACACCTTGGGTAATCCCCAGTCGCGCAGCATCGCAACGGTCAGATCGCCGTGAGTCATGACGAGGCTCTTCAGCTCGAGTTCACGCAGCTTGGCACCCGGATCGGCGCGCAACTCACCCACGATGCGCGAGTACTCCTCGGGGAAGAGCGTTGCCAGCGCCAACTCGCCGATGTGCGACAGCAGGCCGACACTGAACAGCTCTTCGGCCGGTGAGGTTCCGAAGTTCTTGTTCAAGGCCTGCATTGCTATGGCGCAGAGCAAAGAACGCGACCAGAAGTTGGCGTAGTCGAAATTGCGACAGTTGCCCTTGCTATAGTCAGACAGCAACGAGAAACCGAGTGCCAGCGAACGCACTGCCGGAAGCCCCATCACGATCAGTGCATCATGAACCGATACGATGGGCCGCCGGCCGCCGGCGATGACGCCGTTGGCCGCCTTGATCAAGCGGCCGACGAAGGCCGGGTCGGTCTTGACCACCCGCGCGAGATCGGCGATCGATACCTTCTCGCGCTGGGTGCAACGAACAATGGCGAGCGCTGCGCCCTTCGGGGAAGGCAGCTTTCCAGTGGCCCTCAGCTGCTCGAGTTCCTCTTTGCCGATTGCGTTCATCGAATTTCGATCGGCAAATTTCGCCGATAGGAACCCGTCGCGTGGCGCGATCCCAAGCGGCGAGGCAATGAGCAATTCATGGCGAGGGAATACCGGGGCGACCGCTCACGCTGAGGGCGACAAATCGAACATCGATTTCGCTTCATGATGTTCTCTCCTCACATTGCTGTGCAAGGCGGCAATTGCAGAATCATGGTCCCTAGACAATCGGAATAATCCTAACGCATATTCACTCTGCCGGCGCAGCTGTGCAGAAAAATCGGCAGATTTTGTAAGGGCCTGATCGATTGCGGATATTCTGCCAAACGCAATTTGTGCGACGCGTAAACCGCATCAGGTGCTAGCGGCGCGCCTCACGCCGAGTTGCCGGCCTGGCGGGAAGTTCGGCGACCACCAGGGCGCCGACCAGGATGACGCCCCAGGACAGGTAGAGCCACAGCAGAAAGATCGGAATGACGGCGAAGGCACCGTAGATCACCGCATAGGTCGGGAGCTTCGCGACATAGAGGCCAAACAGAAATTGCATCAGGGCAAAGCCAACTGCAGCCAGCAGTCCGCCGCAAACGGCATGCCATGGAACGACGCGGCGATTCGGCACCGCCCAGTACAGCAAGGCAAACAACAGTGCCATGAAAACGAACGCCAGGGCTCGCAGCAAGTCGCCTTCGACCCAATAGCGCTGTTCCACCAGTCCAAACGAGGCGCTGGCGAGGAAGGTCGTCACCGTCAGACTGGCGCCGAACAGCAGCGGGCCGAGCAACAGGGCCAGCAGGTGCATGGCGATGCGGCGCAGCAGCGGACGATTCTCGCGCACCTGCCAGATGGCGTTGAAGGCATGTTCGATGGTGAGCATCTGCACCAGCGCTGTAGCCGTCAGCGCGATGCCGCCGATCAGGGTCAGACGCTCGGTCTTGTGCGCGAACTCGGCGACGTACTTGACGATGATGCTGCCCGCCCGATCGGGCAACAGATTGGCGAGCAGGAAGCGCTCCAGGGACTTGGAGAGACCGTCGGCAAATGGCAGGCGGGCGATGATCGCCGCCGCCAGGGCAATCATCGGCACCAGGCTGAGCAGCGTGGAAAACGACAGGGCGGCCGCGGTCTGGGCGCAATGTCCAGCGACGAAGCGCCTGATGACGCGAATGGGGAGCAGCAGGAAGCGCATACGATGAATGGATATTGGCCCTGGCCCCGAAGTATCCCCGAGCGCCCCACCCGGGTCAATTGCCTGCGTCCGCCGCAAGTCCATTGACAAGCCTCAGGGGGCGCGCAACAATCGCCGCAGATTTCACTTTGGCTTTCCGTCAGCCTGTCGCTTCACTTGGGGAGAATTGCGATGAATAAGCGAGTCCTGGTCCTTGCCACCACAGCGGCCCTGATGCTGCTCGCCTGCAGCAAGGAGGCGCCACCACCGCCGGCCGCCGTTGCGCCGCCGCCAACGCCACCGCTGACGGTCAAGCTGGGACACGCGGCGCCGCTCACCGGCCCGCAGGCGCATCTGGGCAAAGACAACGAAAATGGCGCTCGCCTGGCCATCGAAGACGCCAACGCCCAGAAGCTGAAGATCGGTGGGCGCGACGTCGTCTTCGAGTTGATGGGCGAAGACGACCAAGCCGACCCGAAGCAGGGTACCCTCGTCGCACAGAAATTCGTCGACGCCAAGGTCAACGGCGTCATCGGGCATCTGAACTCGGGGACCACCATCCCGGCTTCGAAGATCTACTCCGATGCCGGTATGCCCCAGGTCTCGCCGTCGGCCACCAATCCGCAATACACGCTGCAGGGCTTCAAGACCGCCTTCCGCGTCATGGCCAACGACGTGCAGCAGGGCAAGGTGCTCGGCGACTATGCGGCGAAACAGCTAGGCGCCAAGAAGATCGCCATCATCGACGACAAGACGGCCTACGGCGAAGGCCTGGCCAAGGAGTTCAAGAAGGCTGCCGAAGCCGGCGGGGTCAAGGTGGCAGCCGAAGAGCACACCGACGACAAGTCGGTCGATTTCGCAGCCATCCTGACCAAGGTCAAGGCGAAGAGGCCGGACCTGGTCTTCTACGGCGGCATGGATGCACAGGCTGGCCCACTGGCGGCGCAGATGAAGAAGCTCGGCGTCAAGGCCAAGCTGCTGATGGGCGACGGCGGCTGCACCACGGAGTTTCCCAAGCTCGCCGGCGATGCCGCCGAAGGCAGCTACTGCTCGCTGCCCGGCGTGCCGCTGGACAAGATGTCTGGCGGCACGGCCTTCCAGGCGCGCTACAAGGCCAAGTTCAACACCGATATCCAGCTCTACGCCCCCTACTCATACGATGCAGCCATGGTGATCATCGAGGCGATGAAGCGGGCCAATTCCGTCGAACCCGCCAAGTACCTGGCCGAGCTGCCGAAGACGGCCTATAGCGGCTTGACCTCGAAGATCAGCTTCGACGAAAAGGGCGACGTCAAGGACGGCGCGGTGACGCTCTACCAGTTCAAGGCAGGCAACAAGGAGCCGCTGGAGACGGTCGGCGGCGCACCGGCCGAACCAGCGGCCGCGGCGACACCTGCTGCGCCGGCAGCAGCAAGCGCACCGGCCCCGGCCCAGCCAGCGGAGAAGAAATAGTCCCACGGGAGCATCGATGCGACGGCACCCTCGGGTGCCGTTTCATTATGCGCATATGGACACCCTACTCCAGCAGTTGATCAACGGCCTGACCGTGGGCAGCATCTACGCCTTGGTCGCCCTGGGCTATACGATGGTGTACGGCATTCTCGGGCTGATCAACTTTGCCCATGGCGAAGTGGTGATGATAGGCGCGCTGACAGGGCTCGCAGCCATCAGGCCGCTGGCCAGCGCGGGCCTGCCCGGACCTGTGGCGATGCTGATCGGGTGTGGGCTGGCGATGCTGGTCTGCCTGGTCCTGGGTCTGACCATCGAGCGCGTCGCCTACCGCCCGTTGCGTCGTGCGCCGCGCCTGGCGCCGCTGATAACCGCCATCGGCGTCTCGATGGTGCTGCAGCAGTTGGCGATGCTGGCCTGGGGAAGGAACTACCATCCCTTTCCGCAGTTGCTGTCCGCTGCGCCACGCGAAATCGCCGGGGCGCAGATCACCGACCTGCAGATCATCATCGTCATCGTCGCCACGGCCATCATGGCCGGCTTGCTGCTGCTCGTCAATCGCACCCGCCTCGGCCGGGCCATGCGCGCCACCGCCGAGAATCCGCAAATCGCCGCGCTGATGGGAGTGGACGCCAACCGCATCGTCGCCCTGACCTTCGCCCTCGGCTCGGCGCTGGCCGCCATCGCCGGCGTCATGGTTGCCGCCAACTACGGCATCGCCCACTACCACATGGGCTTCATCCTCGGGCTCAAGGCCTTCACCGCGGCGGTGCTGGGCGGCATAGGCAATATCGCCGGCGCCATGGCGGGCGGCATCCTGCTCGGGGTCATCGAGGCGCTCGGCGCCGGCTACATCGGCGACATCACCGGCGGCTTTCTCGGCAGCGACTACCAGGACGTCTTCGCCTTCTTCGTGCTGATCGGCGTGCTGGTGTTCCGGCC
>Ga0172380_10001456_pt1 | contig 40586 bp, 39 predicted proteins | sample Leawe162metaG_FD_119747 | JGI IMG/M metagenome (GOLD analysis project Ga0172380, IMG submission 119747) | Leachate microbial communities from a municipal landfill in Southern Ontario, Canada - Leachate well 162 metaG | ecosystem: Engineered > Solid waste > Landfill > Unclassified | place...
CGCGGCCGCTCCAGCCTTCTCGCCTACGGCTCGAAGTCTTCCGCTGCCACGCCCCTGCGCGCGATCCTTCTCCACTTTCCGCGCGGGTCCCGATCACGCTCTCCCCGCGATGATCTCGAAATCGGACTCCCCCGATTCCCCGCTTTTATTGCGACGCGTAACACCAGCTTGAGCATTCGCTTGTCGCCGATCTTTCGTGCCACCTCTACACAACGACCTTCCGGACAAGTTTTGGACTTCGACGATATTGGCCGTCTCATCTCGCCCGTTGTGCCTTTTATGTGGTTCTTGTTCACCGCGGTAGCATTTTGCCTGCGGCTTCCTTCAGACTCCGTCTCGCGGCGGACGCCCTTGCCGTCCGGCTAGCACTTCCCCTTGTCGGGCGTGCAGGGGATTTCAACCTCCAAGTGGGTGCGCCCTGCCGGGCGCACAAAAAGAAAGGCACCGGGGGACATGGTCTCCCGGTGCCTTCGGTTGAAATTTTATTCAGGAATTAGCGACGGCGAAAATCGCGTCCGCCACCGCTGCGCCCGCCTCCGCCACCACCACCGCGACGATCGTCGCGGGAGTCCCGGCGTGGCCCGTCGAAACGTCCTCCTCCTCCGCCGCCGCCTGCGGGACGGTCTTCCCTCGGACGGGCTTCGTTGACGGTCAGTGCCCGTCCGTCGAGTTCTTTCCCGTGAAACGTTGTGACTGCGGCTTGCGCTTCCGCATCACTGCCCATCGTGACGAAGGCGAATCCGCGCGAACGACCGGTGAATTTGTCCTGCATCAGCATCACTTCGGAAACAGTGCCGCACTGAGAGAACAGGTCTTGAATGGCAATTTCTGTCGTGTTGAACGAGAGGTTGCCGACGTATAGTTTGTTACCCATGGTAGTATTTTTATTGACGCATTGGGATCGGAGACTGTTCCCGACTACCGGGTTTCAAACCGCCGCCGGAATCTTCCGCACAGCGCATTCACCAAATCACGACCTCATCTGCTAAATGCGCTTATTGTCGGTTTTTTTGATTTTGGCAAATGAATTTCTTGGAAGATTTCATTTCCTGCCATTGACGCGGGGCGTTGTTTTTTTGAGAGTCTCCATCCGATGCCCCGTTTCCGGCCGCTGCTGATCCTGGCTCTCTCGCTCGCAGGCCTTTCTTCCGCCTGGTCCGGGGAGGAAATCCGTGTTCCGTTCAATTTCCAATGGGGGGAATCGGCGCAACGGCTCGAGGACAGCCTGACGAAGGTCCAGGCACGGGTGGTGGAGCGGAAAACCGTCCAGAATCGGAAGGTCCTTGTCGTGGAGGGAATCCCCCAGAAGCTTCTTCAGCGTGTCCTTTTCTATTTCGATTCGGATTCTTTGAGCGAAATCGAACTGCATTACGGGGATCCCTCGTGGGACTCGCTTCAATACGCGCAGTTTTTCGACCAAACCCGCAGAAACATCGACAACCGATATGGCATGGGTCGCGTCATCGTGCGCCAGAAGACGCGGGAGGGAGAAATCCTTCAAACCCTCATCGGATACCAGTGGGTGCAGGCCACGACCTCCCTCCAGCTTTTTCTTTACACCGCAGAGAAGGGCGCCGAGAGCATCCGCGTGCTGAGTCTGCATTACAAGGGCGTCTGAGAGTTTCCAATTTCCTCTTGATCGTCCGGTTCCCCTGCTGTTTACTCCCCTCCCCGAGCAAAATTCCGGAGTAGCTCAGTGGTAGAGCGGTCGGCTGTTAACCGATTGGTCGTAGGTTCGAGCCCTACCTCCGGAGCCATTTTTTCAAAGTGGCTTTTCACTCTGGAAACCGCATAAATAAAGGCTCTACGGGCGGTCGGCATGAAAAACGGATGGTGACAACAAACGCCATATTTACCCCTTGATTTGTCACCTTTTGTCACCTTCCCCGGCAAATCTCTGTCGCGGCAAATCTCTTGACGCCCGCCCAGGATCGTCGTATTGGTCGCGCGTTCGCTGCGGGAGTGGCGGACCCCAACAACTCACACCTCGCGGAGCAATGACCGCGACAGGGTAACAAAACGCAGTGAGAAAACGGCAGTCGTTGCAAATTGGGCCTCGTCGAAACAACTCGCCACTTTTTGCCGCGTCGGTGATATTGGCGTCGCAATGAAGCTGCTGGAAAAGACAACTGGTGCGCGATGCCATATTCCGCCGAAAGTGATGAGGGATTTTGCTGGCGTTCGTGGCCGTGTCCGCTCTGCTGCGAAGATGTCACCCCGATTGGTTTCCTTCTCGGAAGCGACAAAGCAGATCGAGCGGTTCAACACCGGCCGAGTCCCCGGAGGGCATAGCGGCGGATCAGTCGGAACGCCTGCGCCACTGGGTCAACGGGTGTCCTCGTGGAGAGTGGCATTCCGAACGGTATTTGCCGCTTGCAGAAGGATCAGAGCATCTTGTTTTTCTTGATGAAAGTGCCGGGGAGGTCATCAAAGTTACCCATCCCGGAATTTTCGGAGATTCTTACTACATGGAGAATGGGAGGGGCTGCCAACGGCCATGTTCGCCTCTGGATTACCTGATACGGCTGCGGTTGTGGCATAAACTCTTTGCGTGCTCGCCGGTCGCCAATGGAATCACGGATCGGGGGCAATTTGTGAGTCGCCAACAATTCATTTCGGGCAATCTCCCATCGCAGGCCGATGTGGACTGTTTTCTTGATTCGTGCGGGTTGATCCCGGTTAAGCAATCATGCTGGCTGTGGAAACGGCCATACGAGGAATTTGACATTTGGGTTGGCGACGCTCGCGCCGAAAACTTCGTCTCCGCTGTCGGCGGCATCGTTCCGATTGATCTTCGGTTGTGGTTTGGCTCGCCGTCTTGACCCCTCCCGCTCTGCTCTGCATTGCCAGAATCCCCTTGTAAAGCCTTGTGTGTCGGCTCTCGCCGCGCAGAATATATTCATGCCCTCGCTATTCAAAAATTCAGCGGAAGTTCACTTTGGAAGCGTCGGGAATCCCCTTCCCAACTGGCGGAAAAATAAGGCGCTCAAAGACGAAGAATATCCCGACGATGAAGAGATGGAGACCACACCTTCGGATCAGACGACGAGCAACCCCGTCGGTCATCCCCCACTTCTTCCGGCAATAATCCTCGAACGTCTTGTGCTCGATGCGGTAAAGGCAATATCACACAATGCCTTGCCGCGTGCGACTGCGAAGTCATGGCGGGCGACTGTGTGCGAAGAATTCGGGCAATTCGGGCAGTAAGCGGCGTTTTCGTTCAAGTGTTCGAGTTCCCAAGCACCGCCCCACATTTCCGTGAGAGTGCCGCCATTGCGATGATCGCGGCGGTGTGAGCGCCGGTCTGAAAGACGGGGGATCTGGCCGGTTTGAAAACCGGATACTTTCCAGAGGGCGTTTTCTTCAAAAGCTTCCCACAAGGCTCTTCTTCCTTGGTATTGTTCTTCGTCTTGTTCGGGGGTGGCGGGGGCGTGGATTTTCTTCGTTGAAGCGGGCTTTTTCCGCAAGTTCGGCGGCTCAATTTGAGCCCGCCGATGAAATCGAATACGACATTCAACTGCCTGCATTGCAGGGAAAAGCACGCCTGCGATCCGCGCGATCGCGGGCGGCAATGCTACTGCGGGAAGCCGAGCGATGAAAACCAAACCCGTCCTGTGCCCGCAGAGGTGGCAGCAAAAGAGCCTGAGCCTCGCGGAGAACGCGTTCCGCAGCCTCAAAACCGTCGATCTCAAAGTGCGCCCCATCCACCACCGCAACGCCGACCGCGCGCGCTCCCACGTGTTCCTGTGCCTGCTCGCCTATTACCCGCAAACCCTGTAGTGATGAGCCGCTCCCTCTTTTTTATCCCTTGAAGTTCAGGTTAACATTTTAGAATGTCTATTTTAGCATCTGGGCTTTTCCGATTTTATGATGCCGGGGAGTATATGGCCGCAATCGTGCGCCGTGCAATCTTTTAGGTTTTCCCCGGCTCAATACGCCGTCACAGCGGGCTTCCCCACAATCGCGGCGGCCGCGGCGGCCGACACCTTGCCCGCGTACCACTTGTCGTATTCCTCCTGCGGCACGATGCGGATCTTCGCTTTCATGTTGAAGTGTCCGGTCCCGCAGAGCTGGCTGCACGCCATCTCGAATTCCCCGGTCTGCGTCGTCTGGAACCACACCCATTTGATCGTCCGTCCGGGCACGGCATCCTGGTAAAGGCGGAACTGTGGAACATAAAAGGAATGGATCACGTCCCGCGAGCGCAGCAGGACATGCACGGCTTTTTCCACGGGAATCACCAGCTCGGTGGAAGTAAAATCATCTTTTGCAGCCGGGTCGGCGGGATCCAATCCGAACTTGTTTTCCATGCTGACCTTCTTCGCGTCCGGGACCCCGAGCTGTCCGTCGGCTCCGGCATAGCGGATGTCCCACCCGAACTGGTAGCCGACAATATCCACCTTCACCGCGTCGGGAGGCGGGGTGGATTTCGTCAGGTCAAACCAGACCCTGTTGCTCCAAACGGCCAGCAGGAGAAAAATCGCGGTGGGAATGATCGTCCACCAGAACTCCATCGTATTGTTGCCGTGGCTGTAGTGGGCCTTGTGTCCCGGACGGCGGCGGTAGCGGACAAGGTAAAAAATATACACCGCCTGCGTCAGAAAAAATGCCGCGATGGTCAGCCAGAAAATGAACCCGAGCAGCATGTCGATTTTTTCCCCTCCGGTCGTCACCGTGGGTGGCGCCCAGTAAAGGTTCCCGGAACGCTCCCCCGCAAACGCAGGCAGCGCCGACCCCGTGATCCAGGTCAAAAACAGAATGGCGCGCAAAAGGAACTTCATGAGCGGGATAGACTAAAAACTATGCGTTGATTTCCGGAAAAAGAAAATGGAAACGCTCACGCGGATGGAGCCGCGGGAGCGGGTGGCGGAGCGGGAGGGGGAGTTTCCACGGCAGGCGCTTTTTCCGCGGGGATCGCCTGGAGGTCCCCGGATGCCCAGGGTTCGGTGCGGTCGGCGGTTTTGTCGCGGATCGCCTTGACATATTCGGCAGAGATCGGCGGGGCCGCATTCCCCCATTCCGAACGGATGTAGGTGAGGACCGAGGCGATTTGCTCGTCCGTGAGCTGGCTCCAGGTCGGCATGGCATTGTTATAGGTGGCGCCCTTGACCTGGACGGGTCCCTGCAGGCCCTTGAGGATGATTTTCACGAGGTGGTTGTCCCCATGCCAGTCCCCGCCCAGAACCCATTCGCTGCCGACAAGCGGAGGGAATTGTCCGGCAACACCGAGGCCGGTCGTCTGGTGGCACACGACGCAGTTCTGGGTGAAGACCCGCCTGCCAAGAACTTTCGGATCGACGGGGCCCGTTTCGGTCGCGCCGCCGCCCGCCCAAGCCGTCCGGGAGGAATCGAAAACATCGGAGCGGAATCCTCCGCTGTTGTAGGCAAGGTAAAGTCCCGCCCAGAAGATGATGCAGAAAAACAGGGTGAGAAGCCAGAGCGGAACCGGTTCGCAACCGTCGCGGGGCTCGGACTGCTCGCGCAGGATCGAGCCATGAACCTCGGCAACGTTCATCTCGCCGGCTCGTTCTTTTTCGTTGAAGCCCTCCTCGGGCGGCTGTGTGGGAGAAGTCACGGGATTACTTCGCGGGTGGCATCGGAGCCTCTGGCAGCGGGTAGTTTCGTTTCAGCGAGAGAAGGTAGGCAACCAGGGCCTTGGCGTCACCGGTGGGAACCACCTCATAGCCGGCGGGCGGAGCCAGCGGGCCGGTCAGCCCATCGAGCGCGTCACCGGATGGCCAACCTTGGATTTTCCGCATCTTGTAGAGAAACCGGTAGGAGGGCATGATCGACCAGTCGGTGACCGAGCGGGGATCGTAGAGATGCCGGTGGAGCCAATTGGCATCGGCCTGGCGGAGGCCGATGTTCGTCAGGTCGGGGCCGGTGCGCATTGTGCCCAGGAAGACGGGCTGGGCGCGGAGATAATCCCGCGCCACCGTGCGGCGCGGGCCGAGGCCTTTCTCAATATCCGTCGAAAGCGGCGCCGGTCTCACCTGCTGGCTGTGGCAATAGATGCAGCCGTTCGCCGCATAAACCCGCTGGCCCGCCACCGCCAGGCCCGACAAAGTGGGGGGAAAATACCCTCCCGTATCCTCATCCGGCACCGACTGCATGTGGCCGAGCGCCAGGAAAGGATAGACGACGAGGCCGAGCCACGATGCGGCAAAAGTCAGCAACACCCCGACAAAGATCACAGGAAGTTTGTTCATACGGTTGCGGATGTATCGTCGTCCGGCGCCGCGAAGAGAGCCGGGCCTTCCCTGCGGCGGCCAACCTTGAGGATCATCAGGATGAAGAGGGTTGCGAAGACAACGTGCCCGGCCAGAAGAAAAAATCCGGAGATCCCCCGCAGCCAGCGGAACGGAATGGCGTAGTCCAGGGAACTTTGGAACGAGACCGTCGGGTCGTAAAGTGCCAGGCCTTGGAGAATCCCCCCGAAGGTGAGCGAGCCGGCCATCAGGAGGATGCCGGTGGCCACGAGCCAGAAATGCCAGCGGATCATCGTGGCCGACGGCCACTCCCAGCCCACCAGGCGGGGAACGATGTAGTAGACGGCTCCGAACATCATCATCGAGAAAAACCCGTAGAGGCCGAGGTGCGCGTGGCCGATGGTGTAGTCGGTGAAGTGGGTGAGGGTATTCAACGACGGGATGGCCATCGCGATGCCCTGCAGGCTCACCACCGTGTAGGCGATCGCCCCGAAAACCGTGAACCGGAGCGTTGGGCTCCACTTCAAGGCGTCAAAGTGGCCGCGCATCGTCATGTGGTGGTTGATGGCGACGGCCACAACCGGAATGAACATCATGATGCTTGCCACGACACTCGCGCTGATCATCCACGCCGGGAAGGGCCCCCCGATCAAATGGTGCATCCCGTTCCAACTGTAAAAAATCGCCAGGGACCAGAAACCGAGGATGCTCAGGTAATAGCTGTGGATCGGGCGTCCGAGGACCTTGGGAATCATGTAATACGCGCTGGCGAGACCGATCGGAGTAAACCAGAGCCCGAGAAGATTGCGCGCGAACCACCAGTTCACCGCTCCCTGAGCGGAGCCTTGGACCGGCTGCCAGACCAGGAGGATGTTGGCCGTGGCATACAACCACGGAAACCACAAAAAGGCGGCCAGCAGATACCATTGGGACACATAAACGTGGCCCGGCTTCCGGTACCGGAACATGATCACCGCCCAGACTCCGATGAACGCATAGGCGATGAAAAGGACCGGCGTCGCGTAGCCGGGAAGCTCGAGCCACTCGATCGATCGGCTGTCGCCCGCAAGGATTCCCAGGACGCCCACCAAGACCCCCAGGTTCCAGAAAACCGCGGCACTGACCAGCAGCCGCGAATGCATCAACGGAACCCGGCACAGCCTCGCCATGAGCCAAAGTCCGGTTCCAATACCGGCGGAGAAAGCCCACCCGTAGGTCACGATATTCACATGGGCGGGACGGATGCGCCCGAATGTCAGCCAGGCCATCGAGTCCAGCAAACCCGGATGCGTCATCTTCCAGGCGGAGAGCAGCCCGAGCAGCGACCCCGCCAGCAACCAGAAGACCGCGGACCCGAAAAAAAGAAGAACAGGCCCCCGGGTCGAGGCGTCGATTTCCGCCCGCTCGTGGGAAGCCAGGGAATCCGGTTCGGTCGCCGGATTGAGTGATGAGAGGATGCTGGACGGCTTCATTTGCGGGATGGAAATCTGTCGGTCGGCACGCCTACCGGTTCGTCGTCATCAAAAATCGTCCGTGGGGCTTCCTTGAGGCGGCGCAGTTGCCCGTCCCGGACCGCCCAGCAGAAGGCCAGCAGAGCGCTTCCGCTCAGGAAAACAATCCCGCCAACGATGAGAAGCGATCCGGCTGTCATGGCCTGTTGGGAGTTGGCGCCGCCGGCGTGTCGACCGGGTAGGCGGCATGGGGTTGGGTGGCGTTGATTTCGGGCAGGACCAATTTCATCGCCTCGGCAATGGGAATTTGCACGGTGCCTTTCGCGCGGTCGATCCACGCATAGGAGCCGAGCTTCTTGTCGTTGCCGGCCTGCAACTCCGCGAGCGTCTTGGCGCGAAATTCCGCCCGCTCGACCTCTTCGGGATCGGCATCTCCCGCCCGCCAACCGGTCAGCCAGATGTTCGCTCCCAAGAAAAGAAGAAGGAGCACCATGGCCAGCGCGAAAAACGGCGCTTTCCGGAACTTTGCAGGCGGATGGGAAACGTCGTGCGGCATCAGTTTTTCAGGGCGATGGAATTGGGAAGACGCGGGTCGCGGAGCGGCCAAAGCGGGGAATCCCCCAGGCGTTTGAGAAAGACCGCGGCGAGCGTGCAGCCGACGGCGGCGAGACAGGCGAAATCCATCCAGCTCACAACGACCCCGGCCTCGTGCAGCGCCGGCAACACCACCACGTAAATGTCCAGCACGTGCATCAACAAGATCCATACCGCCACCCCGCAAAGGAAGGCGGGGTTTCGTTTTCCCGGATTCGGAAGCAGCAGCAGGAATGGCACGAAGAAGTGCCCGACCACCAGCGCGGTGCTCAGGATCTGCCAGCTCCCGGTATTCCGGCGCAGGAAATAAATCGTTTCCTCCGGGATGTTCGCATACCAGATCAGCATGTATTGGCTGAATCCGATGTAGGCCCAGAACACGGTGAACGCGAAGATCAGCTTTCCGATGATGTGGTAATGCTCGAGGGTGATGATGTTCTGGAAATACCCGGCCCCGCGCAGGGCGGTGACCAGCAGGACCAGCGCGCACAGCGAACTCAACGCGGTGCCGGCGAAAATGTAGACCCCCCACATCGTCGAGAACCAGTGGTAGTCGAGGCCCATCAGCCAATCGATCGCGGAGAACGTGAGGCACACGGCGAACAACGGCAGGCTGGCGAAGGTGATCCGGCGGTTGAAAACCGTGTAGCGGGGCGCCCCGTCTTTGTCCTGCAGGATCGAATTCGCGCGCAGCCAGACCGCCGCCACGGTAAAAAAGAAAAAGTAGAAGGCCGCGCGCCCCCAGAAGAACCAGGGGGTGAGATACGGCCATTTCTCGAGCAGCAGCGGGTCGTGCGCCTTTTCCGGCTGCATCCACTCCCAGAGCAATGGCGCCACGAAAACGAGCGGCACGGAGAGCAGGCCCAGGACCGGGAGCAGGCTGGCAAGGTTTTCCAATTGGCGGCGGACGACGACGCTCCACTCGGCATCGGCGGCATGGTGGACGAGGACCCAGAAGAGCCCGCCCATGCAAATCGTGAAGAAAAAGGTGAACGCAAAGAGGTAGGAAAACGCGAACTGCGCCGGATCGAAGGCGGCCCCGATGAAGATGGCAACATAGGCCACGAGGCCCGTGGCGACGAGGCCGAGGAACCGGCCTCCGACATGCTTGTAGTCGAATGTCCGCAGGGGATCTGGCGCGTGGTCGCTCATGGTCTATTTTTGCGCCTCCAATGCGGCCCGTTCGCCCGCCGGCACCTCATCGATGGTTGCCCCGCCCTGGGACTTCTGCAGCGCCCGGATGTAGGCGATGATGGCCCAGCGGTCCTGGACCTGAATCCGATCTCCATATCCCAACATGGTGTTCTTGCCGTTCGTGATGGTGTTGAAAATCTCTCCATCGGCCATGTTCCTGATCCTCTCCTGGTGAAGGTTGGCGATGGCGACGAGGCCGAATTTCGAGGAGATCCCATCCCCGGCGGCGGTGGCCCCATGACAGGCCGAGCAGGTGATGGTGAACCGCTCGCGGCCCCGCTCCATCAGCCCGGGCGTGATCTCGAACGGCATGCCTGTCCCCCATTGGCCGCCGATTTTTCCCGTGTCGAAATACACCGGCCCGGATGAAAAATAGATCTGTTTGTAGGGGCCGCCGGCCTCGCCGACCGAATCCCCCACCGGCTTGTGCATCGGGATCGCGTATCCGATCGGCACCGTGCCATCCACCGGCTTCCGGCCGCCGCGGCCGTCGGCGAAAAACGAACTGGCCGCCTGGGCCTTGACTTTTGGCTGGTGGTCCATATCCGGAAAAATCTCGATCGGCGAACGCGGGGACTTCCGCCCGCGGAACCCGGCCACGGAAACCACCAGGATCACGAGCAGGCCGAACAAAATGAAAAAGTATTTCAGCATGTCCGGGCCTCCGTGATGATGCCCAGGGGGCATGGGCGTCCCGCCCGTGTGAGGCGTTGCCCCCCGATGCGAAAGCCAGCGCCAAAACGGGCGGGACGCCCGTTCTTGAGATGAAGAGTGATGGTCCTAGTCTCCATGGATGGTGGTGATGTTCGTGCCGCCGAGGGATTCGAGGAAGTCGCGGGCGGAGCGCTCGGAAAATTTCGGGTCCCCGGATTCGATCGCGACAAAGAACTTGTCCTCGGTCACCTTCTTGAACCGGTCCCAGTTGAAGAGGGCATGGTTGAGACGGGGCAGGCCGTTCATGATCAGCATTCCAAAAACCGCCGTGAACGCCGAGATCAGGATCGTCAGTTCGAACATGATCGGGAAAAACGCGGGGACGGTGAACAGGTTCGTCGGCTTGCCGGCCACGATGAGCGGGTAAAGGAACGATGTCGGCCCGAATTCCATTGTCACGGCGGTGAGGAATCCGGTGAGCCCGCCGAGAAAAACGATTTTCCCGAGCACCGATCGCTTCGTTCCCATCGCCTCGTCCATGCCGTGGATGGGGAATGGCGAGAAGACATCCCAGCGCTGGAACCCCGCATCGCGGATTTTCCCGGCGGCATGGTAGAGATCCCGCGCGCACGAAAATTCCGCGGCGATGCCGAAGACCGGGGCTTCCTTGTTGCCGGCGATGTTCATCGATCCTCCCCGTGATGCGGGTCCGCCTCGGGCAGGACCGCCTTGACTTCAAACATGCAGATCATCGGCAGAAACCGGATGAAGATCAGGAACAGCGTCGTGAAGAGCCCGAACGTCCCGGCAAACGTGCAGATGTCCACCCAGGTCGGATGGAACATCCCCCAGGCAGATGGCGTGAAGTCGCGCGTCAGCGTGGTGGCAATGATCACAAAGCGCTCGAACCACATGCCCATGTTCGGGAACTGCACGATGATCCAGACCCACAGAAGGTGCGTCCGGAAATATTTGAACCAGAACATCTGGGGCGCGATGACGTTGCAGAACATCATCGCCGCGTAGGCCCACCAGTAGGGGCCGAACGCCCGGTACCAGAACGCCGCCCGCTCGTAGGGATTCCCGCTGTACCAGGCGATGAAAAGCTCCATCAGGTACGCGTAGCCGACGATGGATCCGGTGAGCAGGATGATTTTGCACATCTTGTCCACGTGGTTGACCGTCACCAGATCGTGCAGCGGCTTGTAGATCGCGCAGGCGGGGATCATGAGCGTCAGGACCATCGCAAACCCGCCGAAGATCGCGCCCGCAACGAAGTAGGGTGGGAAAATCGTCGTGTGCCATCCGGGAATGACCGATGTGGCAAAGTCGAACGACACGACCGAGTGGACCGAGAGCACGAGCGGAGTCGAGAGCCCCGCGAGGATCAGGTAGGCTTTTTCATAATGCCGCCACTGCCGGTTGCCGCCCCGCCAGCCGAGCGCCATGATCCCGTAAATCGCTTTTTTGATCTTCGAGGTGCAGCGGTCGCGGATCGTCGCGAGATCCGGGATGAGGCCGGTATACCAGAACAACACGGAGACCGTGAAATACGTGGACACCGCGAACACATCCCACAGGAGCGGGCTGCGGAAGTTCTGCCAGATCCCGTTGGAATTCGGAACCGGCGCGAGGAACCACGCCATCCAGACGCGTCCGACGTGGAGCGCCGGATAGATGCCCGCGCAGACCACGGCGAACAAAGTCATCGCCTCGGCGGCCCGGTTGATCGACGTGCGCCATTTCTGGCGGGCCAGGAAAAGGATCGCCGAGATCAACGTGCCCGCGTGGCCGATACCGATCCAGAAAACGAAATTCGTGATGTCCCAGGCCCAGCCGACCGGGTGGTTGTTTCCCCAGACGCCGACACCGGTGGCCACGAGGTAGGCCAGCAGCGCCAGGCACATGAGCGTCATCGGAGCCGTGACCCCCATCGAAACCCACCACCACGTCGGCGTCTTGTCCTCGACAATCGAGCTGATGTAGCTGCTGATCCAGCCCATCGTGCGCTTGTTGAGCACCAGCGGCGGGCGGATGACCCCCTTCTCCTCGTCGCCCGGCTTCTCGATCATTGCGGTGGCTTCGGGCATGGTCAGTGGGCCTCCGCGGGTTTGGAATGTTCGGTTGCGGGGCGATCGTGGGCCACATTCGAAGGATCGGCCTTTGCCCCCTCATCGCCTTTGTGCCCGGGATCATGAGGCTCGTGAAAAGGCTCCTTCCTGTTGGCCACAGTACCGACTTTGTCCGCTCCCGGCATCTTCGGGTTCGGGTTCTTGATCCTCGTGAGATACGTGACGCGCGGGAAGGTGTTGAGATAATTGAACATCGTGTAGCCGCGTTCGCTTTTGCGCAGGCGGGCGACGCGGCTTTCCGGATCGGCGATGTCGCCGAAAACCAGCGAGTCGTTCGGGCACGCCTGCTGGCAGGCGACCTTGAAGGCGCTGATCGGGGTTTCGCTCTTGGGCGTCGGACCCGCCTCGACGAGGCGCGAGATCTTCGCCTCCTCGATCCGCTGGATGCAGAACGTGCATTTCTCCATGACCCCGCGCATGCGGACGGTCACGTTCGGGTTTTTCGCCATCTTGAGGCTGTCGGCCATGCCCTTCTTTGCCAGCGGCCCCAAGTAAAGCTGGTCGAGCGGGCGCTGGTTGTAATCGAAATAATTGAAGCGACGGACCTTCCACGGGCAGTTGTTCGCGCAATACCGGGTGCCGATGCAGCGGTTGTAGGCCATCAGGTTCAGGCCGTCTTCGCTGTGGACGGTGGCATTGACCGGGCAGACGGTCTCGCAGGGCGCATTCTCACAATGCTGGCACATCATCGCCTGCGCGAGCATCTCCGGATCATCCGGCTCGCCGGCGAAGTAACGATCGATGCGGATCCATGCCATGTCGCGGTTTTTTCGGACCTGGGCCTTGCCGACGACCGGCACGTTGTTTTCCGCCTGGCAGGCGACGACGCAGGCATTGCATCCGGTGCAGGTGTTGAGGTCCACGGTCATCCCCCATTGCTCGGCCGAGGTGAGGGCCGGATGCGTGTAGAGCGAAATGTTCGGCGGGATGTGGGCGTCCATGCCCATCGTCTTCGCAAAGGCGGGATCTTCCTGGTACCGCGCCAGCGTGCCCTCGCGGACAAGATCCCGGCCTTCCATGCTGCGATGTTCCTGGGTCTGGGCCATCGGGCAGGTCTTGCCGGTGACCTTGAGCGTTATTCCCGTTGAAAACCGCGGAGAGGATGCCGTCCGGAGCGGATAAGCGTCAAAACCGACATTCTCCATCAGCGCGGAGACACCCTTGTGTCCGTATCCCAGGGAGATCGAAAGCGAGTCGTCGGCATGGCCGGGGGCGACGATGGCGGCGGCCTCGATCCGGTTTTTTCCGTCACTGATCTCGACGATATCGGCGACGAGATCGTAGTCGATCGGGTTATTCAATTTCTCGGTGATCTCCTCGAATTTTCCAAAGCTGTTTGCCTTGATCCCCAGGTTTTTGGCCGTGGCCGGGCTGACAAGGACGGCGTTGTCCCAGGTGAGCTTGGTGACAAAATCCGGAGTCTCAAGGAGCCAGGAATTGTTGGCGTAACGCCCGTCATCCACGCTCGCGCTTTGCAGGAAGACGAGTTCGAGCCCGCCGGGCGCCGGGCTGTTTTTTGCGGTGATCACGGACGCGGCGGTGTCCATGAAATCGAGAGATGCTTCCGCAAAGCCCGTGCCGGGGAGAAACCCGACGCGAAGGAAGTTGTTCCAAAGCAAATCCAGTCCCCCGTCTTCGGTGACCGCCCCGGCGGGGGCAAGGGATTCCAATGTGGCCCGGACCAACTCGGGACCTTCCACCGCAGCTCCGCCAAGAAGCCGGGAAAGGATCTCCAATTCGGACAGGCCTCCCCAGAGCGGTAGAATCATCGGCTGAACCGAGGAGTATGTGCCGTCATATGTGCGGACATCCCCCCATGTCTCCAAAAAGTGCGCGGCGGGAACATGCCAGCGGGAGACCCGGGAGGTCTCGTCCTCGAACAGGCCGAGCTTCACCACATCGGGAACCTTCGACAGCAGGGAAACGAAGCCGAGATCCGCCGGGGCATTGTAGGCCGGGTTTCCGCCAAGGATGAAAAGGGTTTTGACGCTTCCGCCGGACATGGCTTGCGCCAGGTCGGTGATGGTGGCCGCGGCCGGCGCGGGATTGGCGACCCCCAAAAGCGTCGACCCCAGGTTGCCCAGCGCATGGTTGATGGCATGGACCAGAACCTGGACCGCTGTCGGCGTCTGCGGGCCGGTCAGCACAAGTGACCGTCCGGGATTGGCGAGAAGGTCGTTGGCGCACCCGGTGACCCAGCCCTCGTCAAAATGGGCGTCCGCTTTCGGAAATGCCCCGAGAACGGACGCGATCGCCGGATTGTTTGTCTGTCGGGCAATGACGGTCGCGAGCCGCCGCGTGAATTCACCGATCTCCGAAACTTTGCAGCGAAGCCGGTGGTCCGCCATTCCGCCTGTGGTTGTGAAGTGGTTTTCGACCACATACAGGCGGTTCATCGGGGCCCCCATCTGGTCGGGGTTGCGGCGGGCGGAAAACCCCGCCGCGTAGCCAATCCCGGTCTCGATCGGATTCAAAAAGTCACTGTCGAGCGCAAGGATGACATCCGCCCGGTCGAACTTCGGCAACAGCCGCGTCCCGGTTCCGAAGGCGGCTGCCGCGGCGATCTCCGCCCCGCTGTCGCCGAGGGGTTCGTATTCCGCCCAAAGGACGCCGGGGAAATTCCGCTCCAACTCCGCTCGCAGGCGGTCGCGCGTCGGCGAATTTTTCTTTTCGACAAGGAAGGCGACCCCTTTTCCGCCGCCCTGGCTGACCGTCTGGAGAAACGCATCGAATGCCGCCGCATCGACGGTCTTGCCGCGGTCGAGGAAATTTTTCGAGCGATGCGGATCGTAGAGGTCGAGAATCGCGGCCTGCGCAAACGAATCCGTGCCCCCGTTGCTGAACGGATGGAGCGGGTTCCCTTCGAGCTTGGTGGGACGCCCGTCCGCCGTGCTCGCGATCAGCGGGATCGCCCCGGTGCGCGTGGGCATCGATGTCGCGTAATAGAGAAATTTTCCGGGGATCGTCCATTCGACGCCATTTGTGAACGGCACGAGGTGGGCTTCCGGCCGCCGGCATCCGGTCAACCCGACGCCCGCCAGCGCCATCGACGCCCCCATCATCTTGAGAAAATCCCGCTTCGACAACCCGCTGTCCTCGTAGAGATCCGCCCCGCGCGGAAACTCCACTTCGAGGTGCTTCGCGAATTCCGGGTCGTTCCCGAGTTCGCGCAGACTGCGCCAGATGCCGGGCCGGGGCTCGCGGGGAGGATGGCGGAAAACTTTTTTCATCGGTGACAACCTCCGCAGGTAACCGGCGGGTTCACTTCCCATGCCTGTTTGAATTCCCGGCCGATCTCACGCTGGCTCTCATCGGCGCCGGGTTTCCACTTCATGTTGTAGACTTCCTTGGGAGGACGCAGGAAGTTCTCCGGCGCCCGGTGGCAATCCAGGCACCAGGACATGCTCTGCGGCTGGTCCTGCGAGACCACGCGCATTTCGTTGACCGCCCCGTGGCAACTGAAGCAGCTCACCCCGCGGTTCACATGGACGGCATGGTTGAAATACGTGTAATCCGGAACCTTGTGGACGCGGACCCAGTCCACGGGCTGCCCGCTCTTCCAGCTTTCCCGCACCGCCTCCAGCTTCGGACTGGTCGCGCGGATCTGCGTGTGGCACGCCATGCATGTCTGCGTGGTCGGAATGTTCGAATGCGAGGCCACTTCGACAAAACTATGACAATACCGGCAATCCATTCCCAGTTGCTCCACATGGACGGCATGGGAAAAGGGAACCGGTTGTGTGGGCATGTAGCCGACGCGGGTATATTTCGGCGTAAAATAATACGTGATCCCCCCGGTGATGGCCAGGACCACCACCCCCAGGCAGATCACGACCTTGAGGGGAATCCCGTTTGTCCATTTTGGGAAAAAGTTTGCCATGAATCACAGCGCGAACGGCAGGGAAGCACTTTCTTTAAAAGTTTTGACGCAGAGCAAAAACAGGCGCATGGGAGAAAGAAAGCAGGAGGGTGCAAAATACAGGTCGCGACTGTCAACAGATTCGGTAAAATTCTTTGCTCATGAAGATCCACCACCTGCTTGTCGCCCTCATTTTCGCCGCTCCACCCCTCTTTTCCGCCGAAACCGCCCAACCGGAACTTCCCGTTGCCGCGCTGCGCATCGGTTCGACAAGCGTCCGGGCCGAGGTGGCGGACGAGGCTCCGGAACGATCCTCGGGGCTGATGTTCCGGAAATCCCTCGGAACCGATTCCGGGATGCTCTTCGTCATGCCATCGATCGGGCCCGCCTCCTTCTGGATGAAAAACACCCTCGTCCCGCTCTCGATCGCCTTCTTGGATGAAAATGGGACGATCATGGAAATCCACGACATGCAGCCGAAAAGCGAAAAAATCGTCAAAAGCGCATTCTCCCGCATCGCGTATGCCCTCGAGATGGAACAGGGTTGGTTCGGGAAAAAGAACATCTGGCCGGGCGAACGGGTCTCAGGCCTGCCTCCGGCACCCCGACAATAACCTCCGTATTTGTCCGTATTTGCAGAAATGACTTTCCCCAAAACTGCGCCTGCCGCCAGGTCCTTGTGCCAATCCGTCTTGCTGGCAACCCTGTGCCCCAGCCGCCGGAACTCCTGGGACAAGATGGACGCGATCAATCGCGGCGTGTCCGAAGCCATCAAAGAGAATCCCGCCGCGAGCTATTTCGAGATGAACGATCTGGTCTTCGACGAGAAGGGCGGACCCGTCTGGACTTGTCTCGGAAAGCCCTCCTCCATTTCAACGCGGCAGGGTATGCCACCCTCGCCAAGGCCCTCCGCCCCCTGATCGACAAAAAGTTCCAAAAGGCGGATGAACCTAAAAACCGCAGATGAACGGATTTTCACAGATTAATTATTGAAACAAAACATGTTGCGCAATATTTTCCCCTTCGCCTCACAGGTGAAGGGCTCGGAATGTCCGTTTCTGTTGTATGTCCTTCCATCTGTGTGAATCTTGTGGATCTGCGGTTAACCCTTCTGCGGCTTTTAGGTTGATTGACCCGCTCCTGCTCCGCAGGGGCGCATTTGTGAGAGTTGCAATCGGCGATGGATGGCAGGGAGCATGGGCGTCCCCGCCCGTGTGGGGCGCGGCGGCCCGATGCGAGAGACTGGGCCCCAACAGGCGGGACGCCTGTTTGCAACTTTCGCAGAGGCACCCGCTCCGGGCTCAGAGTTCGTGGGTGCCCGCGCCGAGGTTCCCCCAGCGATCGAGGAGGTGGATGACAATGTTGGCGCCGAACTTGTAGGATTGCCTGAGGGAATCGGGGGAGAGATTCCGGAGGTAGATCCCGCGGTTGTCCCAGATTTTTTGATTCGTCGCGACGAACGCGCCCTTTTCGTTTCTTCGGAGATCGATCTGCCCCGTCTTGTCGAGGCCGATCTGCCACATGTTGCCGTAATCGTTGGCCGTGTAAACCACCGCGACCTTGCCGTGCATCCTGAGAACCTCGACCGGCTCGCGGTAGGAATTGAGCCCGGGCGGCACCTCGCGAATCTCGGGGAAGAAGGCCTTGGTGAAAATCGGGTGCCGCGCGGAAAGCGGCTCCCAGTCCTTGTCCACATCGGAGATCACCCTTTTCATCTCCCGGCGGAACGCGATGTCGAAGCGCGAGTTCTTTCCGGGAACCGAGCTGTCGCCCCAAACGGCCCCGCCAAGCTGAAGATAGGTCCGCAAGTTTTCGACCTCCTGCTGCGTCAGCTCAAAATCGCGTGTTCCGGTGAGGAAAACGAAGGGAGGCTTCACGGAGAACAATTCGTCGCTGTTGAGGCGGATCGCCTTCACGTTCCGGTAATCGGTTTTCACCCGGTTGTTGGAAAACGCGCTCATGAAATACAGGAGGTTGGGAAGGCTCCCGCTTTCCACCTTGTTGTTGACGACGAGACTCGTCGAATTCCAGTCTCCCTTGCCGTATTGGCCGATGTAGGCGGTAAACTGGTATTCGGGCGGCCTGCCGCCCGGGGGATTTATGACCCAATCCTCGCGAAAAACCCGCATGGCGCCGGCCGCCTCGGGCGATAGTTTTTCCAGATTGGGGGCCGGGATCGGACGGGGGAGATCCGGAGGCCGCACGTTCTGGTTTTTCACGAGGTCCGGGACAGACGGTGCGGCGGTCTCCAGCGGTTGTCGGATCGCGGTGATGATTTCCCGCACAGGGGTTGACGGGGGTGGTGGATTGAAAAGATCCGGCTGCGCCGGGATCGCGGCCTCTTCGACCGGCCGGGGAGTGGATTGGGCCTGCGGAACATAAAATTGGTCGCTGTCCGAAATGAATTCGGGCGGTTCCTTGACTGCCTCGAACAGGATTCTTGACCCGAACGAAACGACCAGGATGAGGTGAAGGATCAGTGAGATGGAGAAATCACGCGACCGCGCGAGCCTGCCGATGAGATTCCGCCGAACTTCGGAGGTGTCATGCCGGGGAGACATGCTGCCATTGTAAACTCCGACTCCTCCATTTGCGAGAAAAATCCGCCGGATCAACGCAGCATTTTCTGGAGGTTGACGACCGCGTCGAAGCATTCCTTCGCGCATTCTCGGGCCGCTTTTGACAGGGGTTTCCAATCGGACCGCACCCTTCGGACCGCCTCCGAGGCTTCTTCCTGGTTGCGGACAAAAAGCATGCCGCTCCGGTCCGGCAGGTGGGGCTCCGCCCCGGTTGGCTCGGTGATGACCGGGCGGCCCAGGGCGAGGTAGACAGCCGATCGGTCGCTCAGCCAGCCGGACATCGCAAAGCTCTCCAGCTTGACGGGGGTGAATTCCGCCGCCGAGCGGCGCAGGTACCGATAGTAGAGTCCGGGGGTTCGGGCGATCGCGTGCGGCGCGACATGCCGCCAGCCGAGGTCCCCGATCCGCTTCCTCTCCGGATCGTCGTCGGCGAGATTCATGGCCAGCTCGAACCTTGCTCCGGGGTGCAGGGCGGGAAGGTTTTTGAATTTTTCGAACGCGGCCTTTTTGGAGAAGTCCCGCCACTCCCCGTCCCACTCGATGTTGCCATCCCAATACCACTGGCCGATTGTGGTGAAGCGGTCTTCCGGCGGGCGGGGCGCCGCTTCGAACAGCGCCGTGTCCACAAGCGGGAAATACGTTTTCCATCGCACGTCCGTCCGCGGCACACGGGAGCCGGGACCATAGATGTTCAATCCGATCGACCAAAACTCATCGTGTCCGGATTGTCCCATTTCCATGCGCTGCATCCAGAAACACACCTCCGTGGGATCCAGGCTGCAGAGCTTGCGCCCGCTGAACAGCCCGAGCAGCGGGTTCCGTATCGAGTAGCTCAGATTCAGCAACAGGCAGGGCCCCGACACGAGGTCCAGAAACTTCCGGCGTGTCATTCCAAAAAAACGCGCGCCGGCAAGGTCCTGCGTGGGGGAAGCCTTGGGAAAGAGGATCAGGCAATAGTGGCGGTCGAGGTCGAATGCCCGCAGGCGTCTGCGGAAGGTGGCCGCGAGAAGCCGGTCCCGCCGGGGGTCGCCGGTCGAGTGCATGATCTCCAGCCAAAGCGCCGGACGGCGCATGCGCCGGAGCCCAAGAAGGTACTGGAGGGGGACGGAAAAATTTCCGCCGCCCTCGGGATACTTGGCCGCAAAGCCACACCCGACGACAGTCAAATCCTTCAGATTTTGTTGATGGCCTTCCTCAGAATGGAAGTGCCGCCATCGAGGACGTCGGAGAGGGAGGACGAGGCTTTGTTGAGCAGGCTGTGGGCTTTTTTCCTGGCTTCGAGGCGGGCCTTTTCGCCGGAATCGGCGCCCGTGGAAATTCCCTTGCGCAGGAGCGAGGCGGCCTCGTCAACCAGCTTCAGCGCGCTTTCTGTCATCGAATGGTCTTTGGATTTTGGGGAGGGTTTCGAAGCGGGCTTTTTCGCCGTCTTCTTGGCGGGTTTTTTCTTTGTGGCGGGCATGGAAAAAGCGTACGCCGATTTCCTGCGCTTGCCAAGCGGCGACTGGGTTTTCATGATGGGGGTTCTCATGGACGCGATTATCGACCTTCTGCAACAAAACGCACTGATGCCGCGCGCCGACATGGCGCGCCTGCTGGACATGGAACTCGAGGAAGTCGAGTCGGCGATCGCCAAGCTCGAGGCGGAGGGGATCGTCCTGGGCTACCAGGCGATCATCAACCGCGAGAAATGGGACACGGAAAAAGTCACGGCGATCATCGAGGTCAAGATCACGCCCGAGCGCGGCGGGGGATTCGACCGCATCGCCTCGCGGATCGCAAAGTTCGAGGAAGTCCAGAGCTGTTACCTCGTCAGCGGCGGATACGATTTGCTGGTCATCGTCGAGGCGGCGAACCTGCGGAACGCGGCGGCTTTTGTGGCCGAGAAGCTGAGCACGATCGAGGCCGTGCAGGCCACCGCCACGCATTTCCGTCTCAAGACCTACAAGGAAAACGGGACTTTCCACCAGTTCGATTCCGCTCCCGAGCGGCTTTCCGTCTCGCCGTGAGCATCCGGATCGCCGACCACGTCCGCGACATTCCCCGTTCCGGAATCCGCGATTTTTTTGAAATCGTCCAGACGATGGACGACGTCATTTCGCTTGGCATCGGGGAGCCGGACTTTGCCACACCCTGGCACATCCGCGAGGCGGCGATCTACGCGCTCGAGCGCGGGCGGACCGGCTACACCTCGAACCTCGGCCTGCCGCGCCTGCGCCGCTCGATTGCCGATTATGTCCGCAAGAAGTTCGGCCTGCGATACGAGCCGCTCTCGGAGATCCTGGTCTCGGTCGGCGTCTCGGAGGCGATCGATCTCGCCCTCCGGGCCTTGCTGAACCCCGGCGACGAGGTGCTCTACCACGAGCCCTGCTATGTGTCCTACGCGCCCAGCATCACGCTGGCCCGCGGCGTGGCCCGCGCGATCGAGACCAAAGCGGAGGACGGGTTTTCGCTCCGCGCCGACGCGCTCGAAAAAGCGGTCACTCCCCGCACGAAGGCGCTCATGCTCAATTTTCCGACCAACCCCACGGGCGCCACGATGACCTCCGCGCAGTGGGAGAAGATCGCCGATGTTTGCGTGCGCCACGATCTCGTCGTCCTGGCGGATGAGATCTACAGCGAACTGACATTCGACGGCGGGACACATTCCACGATCGCGGCCTGCCCGGGCATGCGGGAGCGGACGGTATTTCTGCACGGCCTCTCCAAGGCATTTGCGATGACCGGCTGGCGGGTCGGCTATGCCTGCGCGCCGGCCCCGTTGATCGAGGCCATGATGAAGATCCACCAGTACGCGATCCTGTGTGCGCCGATCATGGGGCAGGACGCCGCGATCGAGGCCCTCGAACGCGGCGACGAGAGCGTGGCCAACATGCGACGCGAGTACGAACGCCGGCGGAATTTCATCACCCGCGCGCTCAACGACATGGGCCTGGAATGCCTGAAGCCCAGGGGATCGTTCTACGTGTTTCCCAGGATCTCCTCCACCGGGCTCACGAGCCGCGAGTTTTCCATGCGGCTCCTGCACGGGCACAATGTGGCCGTCGTGCCCGGAACCGCGTTCGGCCCGAGCGGCGAGGGCCACGTCCGCTGCAGCTTCGCCACCGGGCTCGACCAGATCAAAACCGCCATGGAGCGCATGGCGGTCTTTGTCGGGCAAACCCGCTGATCCGTTTCTTTGAAAATCGCGCAAGGATTTCCGCCGGAGCGGAGTCTTATCCTATGGAAGCACACATGTCTTGCGATGAGGACGACGGCACATTATGCGAAAAAGCCCGCTCGGGTTACGACCAGGCCTTCGCGGCGCTTTTTCACCGCCACTACGATGGCGTTCACGCGTTCGTCTTTCGGATTTTCCTCGATGCCACCGGAGCGGAGGACATCACGCAGGAAGCCTTCATCAAGGCGGCGCGCACTTTGCCATCCTTCCGTCGGCAAGCTTCCCCAGTTCATCCAAAACGGTGACAGTGACGCTTTTTGTAGGAGTGTTCGGATTTTCAGAGACGCCACCGGAGGCCAGTGCCGTGACCGACAGGAGAAACAAGAGGATGTTTTTCATGAGGCGCTACCCCGGAAAAATCACCGGGGGAAAGGAAAGAAGAGCAACCTGGCCCGGATCATGCCGGAGGGATGGTCAACGGCGGCTCCATGAACGGATTCGCGGTCTTTTTCCGGTTGCAGGGCCAATAATTCTAATTCGCTTTCAAGACGAGACTAACTATCCACGGCCACGCTGTAATACTCCGTAGCCGAACAGCGTCAGATGCGATCTGAGGCAACCCAGTTTCCAACTGGCGAATCACACCATCCATGTCAGCAAAAACGCGGTTGGGAAATTCTTTCTCCCGAATCTCGTCCCAGATGTGTTCTTGAGGATTTAGCTGAGGGGAGTAGGCGGGCAGGCGGTAAAGTCGAATATTCTCCGGCACGACCAAATCATGTGCCACATGCGAACTGGCCCCATCAATCACCATCACAATGAAATCTGATGGATGAGCAGAACTGACTTGGTGGAGAAACTTTTCCATCATCTCGGTATTCATTTTCCGGCAAATCATCCAATCCAGTTGCCCTTCCATCGGGCTGTGCGAAAGCTCCTCCGGCGTGCGCGTGCGCAGGGTGGCTTTTGAAGACCCCGTGAGTCAGGCTGTCCACGTCTTTACAGGAGCCCTTTCGGGCTCCGCCGGCCTTTTTTTACGCTTGCCGCAGGCAAGCCTCAGCAAGAATCCCCCCGAACGCCTGCCGCGGCGAGCGGTGCGGGGTTTGGAAGTAGGATCGGATCCTTTCAGGGGCTTTTTGTAGGAACCGCAGGAAACTGATTACCTCCGCTTCGAGCTGTTCGGCGCAGCCAATTGCCTTTCGTCCCAAGCAGTTATTTTTCAGATCGTTCCACACCAGCTCATCGGGGTTAAGCTCCGGAGAATACGGCGGGAGAAGGAAGAGCCGAATTTTAAAGGCGAACTTCTCAAGAAATTTTGTCACTACAGCGGCTTTGTGTGTGGGATGGCCATCAACAATCAGAAACACTTTTCGCTTAGCATCATGAATCATTCGCTTGAGGAACTCAATAAACACGGATGAGTTCACCCGACCCTTCACACACATGAAACGGAGCTCCCCCCGGCGACTGACGGCCGAGATGATGTTCAATCCGAAGCGTGCCCCTGCGCTCGATACGATGGGGGGCTTTCCTTTGGGCGACCAGGTTGTGCCGGAATGAGCGTCGGATCGCACCCCTGCTTCGTCCCCAAACCAAATCTCCGCCCTCTCCCGTTTGGCTTGGGCGCGGATCGACGGGAACGGCTCCTCCATCCAACTGCGCACCGCAGCCGGGTTCTGTTGGTAGGCCCGCCAAAGCGGGCGCTGGGCCGTGAGACCCATCTGAACAAGCAGCCGACAGACCGAAGCCTTGCTCAGTCGAACCCCGAGGTGTTTCGCGATGCTCGAGGCCAGCATCTTGCTTGTCCAAAGCGCAAAAGGAAATTTGAACTGCGTGGGTTGCTTCATGGTCACCGTGCGGTAGATCCACTTCAAGGCTTTGGCATCCAGCTTAGGTCTTCGCCCGCCCCGCTTGCGCGCGTTGAGTTTTCCCCACCCGCCGGAACGATAAAGCGAAAGCCATCCGTAGATCGTTACCCGATTGATTCCCATCGCCCTGGCAACCGCCTCGGGTGATTCGCCCGCCTGAACTGCCCCAACCGCACGCATCCTAAGTTCTGTGAGTTGATCATGGGTAAGTTTTCGGGCATCCATTTTCATGAATGCGAGCATAAGCGGCAATTTTAAAATGTCAATACTATTTTGAGACGGTTAATAATACCCGGCGTTGGCGGCTTCGTCTCCCTTGCTGGCAACCCGTCCCGCAGGAGCCGAGGCGTCATACTTGACCCACACCGCCGCGCTGAAACTGGCGTTTTCGAAATCCAGCGTGCCGTCCGCCGGAGTGCCTGCCGTCACGTAGTCGTCGCCCCCGCCTGCTGACACCGGCCCGCTGAATGTGAGGCGGCCTTCGCCCGTGTAACGCTCAGACCATTGCGGCCCGCCCGTCAAGGTGCCGTCGTGGCCCAGCGGGCTGCTGTCAACCGCCGTGCCGCCGGTTCCGTCGTCGAAGTTCCATTGCCCGACCAGCCGGTCGCTTCCCAGCACCGTTTCCGCAAAGGTCACCGGCTCGGGTGACCCCGCTTGCGCGGTGATCGTATTGGCGGTCCCGGCTTGCGTTCCTTGAAACCAGGCCTGGGCGATGCCGTTGCTGGCCCCATTGCCTGCGGGCACGTTCAATGTCCCGCTTGCCGTTTCGCTCCCGCTCTGTTCCGCCAGCCCCCCTCCTCCGCCCGTCACCGCAAACGCCACCGGGGCGTTGGGCAAAAGGGCGTTGTTCGCGCTGTCGCGAACCTCCACGGTCAAAGGTTCGGAGAGATACGCACGCTGCTGGAACTGGAACGGCGCTTCAATGACGAAGCGGATCGCCGCGCCTATCTGTTTGCCTTGAGGTGGCCACAGGGTTTTGTTTGCCCCGCCTGCGGTGGCCGTGGGGCGGCGATCCGGCACCATCTTTGGCGTTGTGAAAACTGCCGTCGGGAAACCTCGGTCATGGCTGGCACGATCTTCCAAGACAGCAAACTCCCGCTGGCGATTTGGTTTCGGGCGATGTGGCAGGTGACTTCTCAGAAAAATGGCACCAGCGCCTTGGGTTTGCAGCGTGTGCTGGGTTTGGGCAGCTACAAGAACGCCCGGACGCTGCTGCACAAGTTGCGGCGGGCGATGGTGCGGCCAGGAAGAGAGCGCTTGCAAGGAGTGGTCGAAGTGGACGAGGCCTATTGGGGCGGAGAAGAATCCGGGGGGGTATTTCTCCGCGCCCGGGAATTTGTTTGCACCATGAAGAACATCTGATAAAAAAGATCTGTATTCCCGGTATCCAGCCGGATGCTTGGGAAGTCTCATGGGAGACGCCGCAATAAGTTGCTGGCAACAAGCGCTTCATTTGCCTCGTGGTGTAACGGTAGCACTGCAGATTCTGGATCTGTGTGTCATGGTTCGAATCCATGCGAGGCAGCCACTCACCGGAATGCGAACTTCCGTTAAGAGTTTAAGGGCTGTCCATCTGAGTGCGGTAGATTCAAGATGTCGCGGTTTCGCTTCCGCCAGCCGACTCGAAATCCACAACTGGCAGTGGTCGCCGCACTGAGATGGGCAGCCCTTTTACCCTTTCTTATATCTGGCTGGCTGATTGACCCAAGTGACCGCAAGCCATAGTGCGCTCATTTTGAAAAATGCGGCGAAAAACCACAACCGGCGGGTGCGGCATGCGTCAAGCAGCCAGCCAGATTCTTATATCGCGTCAAGTGAGATCTTTGTGGCAGTTTTTTTGTAGGGTGGCAATCGAAGTCCAAGAGCCAGTTCGGTAAAAACATCTGTCGTCTGCGCATCGAAAAAAAAGCTGACGCAAGAAGGCATAGTCGAAAAAGCGGACATCAGCCGCATTTTCTCCGGCGTGTGGAAAGGGTTAAGCGTATTTTTTGAAGATCCGTCTTGCAACCGGTCGCGAATTGTGACTAATGGATTGGCATTGTCGTGTTCTTGTCCAAGCTCCTGGTTTCTGGAGATGGTTGGCTTCAGAAACGGGGAGGTGTTATGTTTGGAATCGTGAAATGTTTGAGGTGAAGTTTCCGGACCTGACGCGTGGTCGGAATAGCGGAGCATAAAATGAATTTTGAAACTGGATTTTCGATGAGCGATCCCTTGCGGAGCGGGACTTTTCGTGCCGGCCAGACGCCTTTGGGCCGTTTTGCGTCCCGGGAGTCCGCCCGAACCCACCAGGGGGACTATCCGCCCATCCTCCCTTCCTCCACGGCAAGAACCGCGATCACCGAGCGCCCGGTGAGCCGCCGGATCATCATTGCGGCCACTCCAAAGGGAGGCGTCGGAAAGTCGTTCTTCCTCATCAATCTTGCGGACTGGCTTGCGGAGAAAAGCCTTCGCGCGCTGGCTTTTGACACGGATTGGTCGAGCGGAACCCTCACGCGGTTCCAGCCGGAGACGCGATTCCTGACCACAACCGACGGAGAGGGCTTCCAGGAGATCCTGAATGCCATGGAGGAGGCGGATTTGATTCTGGTGGATGGATCGGCGGCGGCGATTCCCGAGCTGGTGGACTGGATCGGCAACAACGGCCTGGCCGGGGACAAATCCCTCGGCGAAGTCGGCGTGACCTTCGTCTGCCTTGTCGAGGAGGACAAAGACACGGTCTTCCAGGCCGGAGAACTCTGCCGCAGGCTGGGTGCCAGCGTGGATTGGTTGATCGTCCGGAGTCTCAAGACCAGCCCCGCCACGGAAATTTACGACAACAGCAAGACCCGCCAGGAGCTGCTGAGACTCGGCGCGGGAGAAATCACGATCGCCCGCCTGCCGTGGAACCTCCTCAGCATCATGCAGCGCACGAGCAAGTCCCTCTCCGGATTGATGCAGGACAAGTCCCTCTCGCTGCTGGAACGCCATCGCCTGCGGTCCTACCAGGAACGCCTGTTCGAACAATTTGCCGCCATGGAAGCCGTGTTGCTCCCGCGCGTGAACCCGCACGCCGGGGCCGGCGCGCATTCCGGATCTGGAAAGGGCTCGGTCCGCCCGCGCATCGCACCCGAGGAAGTATGACGTCTTTCTCCTCCCACCCTTCGGCCCAGGCCCCACAGGCGCAGGCATTGCAGAACAAAAGGTTGATCCTCACGGCCATCGACAAGGGCGGGGTGGGGAAATCGTTTTTTTGCGTGCGCCTGATCGAGTGGCTGCGCGAAGTCCACCGGTCGTTCATCGCTTTCGATCCGGACTTCAACAACAGCACCCTGACCCGGTTTTATCCCGAGGCCCAGTTCCTGAACATCGGCCACAGCGAAAATCTCGACCTCATCGTGGAAGCGCTCGATTCCACGGACGTGGTCCTGGTGGACGGCGTCGGGGCCCAGCAGCGGATCTTCATGGACTGGATGGAGGAAACCGACCTGCTGAAAGTCAAGGCCAGCCTCGGCCTCTCGGTGACTTTGTTCCTGATCATCGAGGAGGACAAGGACACGGTCTTCCAGGCGGGGGAGGTCGCGAGACGTGTCGGCAACCAGGCCGAGTGGCTGGTCGTCAAAAATTACAAACAAAGCCAGTCGCTGAGGATTTACCAGAACAGCCGGGCCAGGGAGGACCTGCTCCGCATCGGGGCGAAGGAAATCGACCTGAGAAAACTTCCCGAGCACCTGACCACGATCCTGCAGCTCAATTCCTGGACGATCCCACAGGCCCTCGGCTCCAACACGCTGAACCTTCTCGACCGTCAGCGTCTCGTGGAATATACCCGTGAGCTGAACGCCCAACTGTTCGATGCCCAATCCATCCTTCTTCCATGAACGATAATCCTGAGATCCGCGCCAGAGTCCTCGAGTGGCAGCGCCGCCACAACATCCAAGACAACGACCCCGCGCTGGCGTTGATCGATCTTCTGGACATTTACTACCGGCAGCCCGTGGTGGTCCAGGCTCCCGCCGCAGATGGGCGCCCCGCGCAGCCTCACATCAGTCCCGAAGCCCTTTCGGAGGCTGTCCGGTCCACGCTCCAGCCATCGATCGACCGGCTCGTCGCGCAGGTGCAGGAGATTCCCAGGGGAGGAGGACAGGGGGCTTCCGCCAATCCCGAGGCCCTCGCAAATTCCATCCGGCAGTCCGTCCAGCCCGAATTGGAAAAGGTGCTGGCCAAGCTCCAGGAACCTCCGGTCGCGACGGCCCCGCCGATCAGCGCGGAGGTCCTCTCGGATGCGATCCGGATTTCCCTTCTCCCCTCGCTCGACCGGATCACGCTCCAATTTCAGGAACTCCAAAAGAAGCTCGAGATCACCGATGTCGAGGAGACGCTGAAAAAGATCGAGGCCTACCACGAGAACATCGACTACTGCACGAAAAAGCTCGATGTCGTGAAGAAGGAATCCGAGGCGTTGATCGTGAAGCTGGAAAAAGCCAGCGCGGAGATCAAGCCGATCACCCGCGGAGCGGTGCTGATGCTCATCCTGATGGCCGGCATCATCGGCTTCGTTCTGGCGAACATTTTGCGGTGAAGAAGAATTTTCAGGAACCTCTGGGGCGCTCCATCCGGAGGGCGGGTTTTTGCTCCCTGCCATGAATTTTCTGAAGCACCTCCACCTTTCGGAGAACAGCCGCCTGAAAGGCTGGCTGCCGGTGGGGCTTTCGGTGCTTTTTCTCGTGGTGATGGTGTCTTGCGCCTCGAGCATCACGACGAGGACCCAGATCTCCGTCGCCGTGGTCGCGATGGTGGCGTTCCTGACCCTGCGATATTTCAACGAGCAGGAGACAGTTCGCGTGGTGTTTCTGATTCTGGCGGCCTTCCTCTCCGTGGACTATTTTTATTGGCGCACGTTCACCACGCTCACCTACCACGATCCCGTCAGTTTCGTCTTCGCGATGCTGCTCTATTTCGCGGAACTCTACGGCTTCGTCGTTTATCTCCTGAGCATCTTTGTGAATGTCGATCCGCTGGAGCGAAAGCCTCTCCCCCTCCCCGAGGACGAGGACCTTTTGCCCACCGTGGACGTCATGATCCCGACCTACAACGAGGACCCGGACCTGCTCGAGGTCACGCTGCTCTCGGCCCTCGACATGGAATACCCGAAGGACAAGCTCAAGGTTTACCTCCTGGACGACGGAGGCACCGACCAGCGCTGCCGTTCGGAAGACCCGGAATTCGCCGCCGCCGCAAAACACCGGCGGCTGAAACTGCAATCGCTGTGCAACCGCTGGGGCGCCCAATACATCACCCGCGAAAAAAATATCGGCTCGAAAGCCGGCAACGTCAACAACGGCCTGCAGTTCAGCCAGGGGGAACTGGTGGTGATTTTTGACGCCGACCACGCGCCGACCGGCGACTTCCTGCAAAACACGGTGGGCTGGTTCCGGCATGATCCCAAGCTCTTTCTCGTACAAACCCCGCACTTCTTCATCAACCCCGATCCGATCGAAAAGAACCTGCAGACATTTTCCACGATGCCGGGGGAAAATGAAATGTTCTACAAAGTCATCCAGAAAGGCCTGGACTACTGGAATTCCGCCTTCTTCTGCGGGTCGGCCGCGGTTCTGCGGAGGAAGTGCCTCGTCGAAACCGGCGGCATCGCGGGGGACACGATCACCGAGGACGCCGAGACCGCCCTGTCGCTGCATGCGCGCGGCTACAACAGCGCCTACATCGGCATCCCCATGGTCTCCGGGCTTTCCCCGGAGACACTCACCAGCTTCATCGGACAGCGGATCCGCTGGGCGCAGGGAATGGTGCAGATCTTCCTCCTCAAAAATCCCCTGCTGATTCCCGGCCTGACGTTGCCGCAGCGGTTGTGCTATTTCAGCAGCTGCTTTTTCTGGTTTTTCGCCTACGCGAGGGTGGCATTCATGCTGGCGCCGCTGTGCTTCCTGATTTTCGGGCTGAAGATTTACGATGCCAACTTCGTGGATTTCGCCGCCTTCGCGGTCCCGCACCTTCTCGCGGTGTTCATGGTCTCCGATTTTCTGTTCGGAAAAGTCCGCTGGTCGTTCGTTTCCGAGCTCTACGAGTTGATCCAATCGGTTTACACCCTGCCGGCCATCCTGATGGTCTTCCTCAATCCCCGGGCTCCCACATTCAAAGTGACAGCCAAGGGAGAAACGGTCGGGGAAGATTATATCAGCCCGCTGGCCAGGCCGTTTTATTTCTTCCTGATCTTCAATTGCGTCGCCTTGATATTCGGCGCGATCCGGCTTGTCGTCACCCCGGCGGAGAGCTTTCCGACCGGCGTCACGATGCTTTGGGCCATATTCAACGTGTTCATTCTCCTGGCCACCATGGGAACGCTGTTCGAGCGCCGGCAAAGGCGGGCCACGCCGCGAATGCCGGTCGCGATGACCGGACGCGTCAAGCTGGGGAAAAAGTTCTACACGGCGGAGATCCGCGATCTCTCGATCCACGGGTGCGGGCTGGTGCTGGACCCGGCATTCGAATCCCTGTTTGCCGAGGGTTCGGAGCTGGAGCTGACGATTCCCGGGAACCCGAAACTCGTCGATACCCCGCTCCACATCGTGATCCGGAATGCCCGGCGCGAGCCCGGAGCGCTTTTTGTCGGAGGGCAGTTCGAACACACCTCGCTCGAGGAGATGAGGCTCAAGGTTCTCCTGGTCAACGGCAACAGCCAGCGCTGGGTGGATTTTCAAACCACCCGCGAACGCCGGATCGGAGTGGTGCGCAGCGCGCTCTTCCTTCTGGCCCTGGGCGTGCGGTATTCCCTGCAGCATTTCGGCCATGTCATGCTCGTTGCCAACAGCAAGCGCGCCGGAAAATCCTTTAAACCCTCGACGCAATCCGTTTGAAACACACCATGAACACGACACCATATTCCCATCGAAGGCTGCGGGCCATGCGGGTAGTTTTGGCCTTGCTGCCGGCAAGCCTGCTTCCCATGTCCGCACAGCAGGCCCGCGTGCCTGTCATCCCCTCTTCGGCTCCCTCCGTCCCGACCGGAGTGGCCGTGCCAATGGCCGCTCCCTCGCCGGTTTCTTCCTTCACGCCAGTGAGCGCCCAGGCGGAGCCCGTCAAGGACCGGATCCAGTCGTTCCGCCTGCCGCTGCGGAGGCTGATCCCCCTGGATTCGCCGATCATGCTCCGCAACGCGAGCAGCATCTATACGGTTTTCGTCCCGCAGAGCGCGCGCTTCCAGGCCAGGAGCTATGGACTCCGGCTCAAGTTCACCAACTCGATTGCCCTGCTGAGCGAACGCTCGGTGCTGCGCGTGGTGATGAACGACGTGATCGTCGCCCAATTTTACCTCGACCGCACCAAGCCGATGAACGATGTGGACATCGAGATCCCCCTGAATCTGGTGCAGACCGGCTTCAACCGCCTCCAGTTCATCGTGGCGCAGCACTACACCTACAAGTGCGAGGACCCCTCGGCTCCGGAACTCTATACGGAAATCAACCCCGACCAGTCCTACCTCACCACAACCGGGGAATGGAAACCGGTGACCGAACGGCTCTCGTTCCTCCGCTGGTGGGTCGATGAAAAGCTCTGGATTCCCTACCAGTTCAATATCTGCATGCCTTCCTCGGGGTCGATGACCGACGAACACCTCTCCCTCGGGGCCATCGTGACCCAGGGCATCGCCCTGGCGCTCAACAACCAGCCGTTCCGGGTTTCCAGCGCCACCGCCCTGCGTCCCGGCATGGACAATATCGTCGTCGGCAGCATGAACGAATTGTCCCCCTTTCTCACGGCCACCGAAGTCGGAACGATCAACGGAAGTTTCCTGGCCATCAAGACGCTTCCCGGCGATCCGACCCACTGCATGATCATCGTCAGCGGGCGAAGCGATCAGGAGGTGAAGCAGACCGCCCTGGCCCTCGGCATGGTCAACTTCCCGTTGCCCGACTCGAAGTATGCCATCGTGGACCAGATGACGATGCCGGAAAACGCCTACGTGCGCAACGCGCCGCTCCGGGTTCCCGGACTCTACAGCTTCCGCCAACTGGGCTTCAAGACCTCCACGATCAAGGGCTGGAATACCGGAACCTACGCGCTGAAGCTCTACATGCCGGGGGACATTTCCCGCGAGGACCAGAGCAACGCCGAACTGCGCCTGCATTTCGTCTATGGCGCGGGGTTCCGGAAGGATTCCGTTTTCAACATTTTCATCAACAATCAGTTCCAGACAGCCATCCGGCTGAAAGACGTGGATGGCTCGATGCACTCCGACCACCGGCTCTACCTGCCGATGCAGGCCTTCCAGCCGGGGCTCAATGATCTCTTGCTCACGCCAAAAATGGTTCCGCTCGTATCCAACCAATGCGAAATCCTGCAGGATGAAAACCTCCAGTTCACGCTCTACGATGATTCGGACTTCGTGCTGCCGAAGGCCCCGCGAAAAGCCCGCCTCCCGAACCTCGGGCTCTTTTCCCAAACAGCCTATCCTTATTCTTCCCCGCCCGATGGGATCGAAACCGCGGTCTTCGTCGGCGGTCGCGCTCCCGAAACAGCCAGCGCCGCATGGACGCTCATGGGCAAGATGGCCCAGATCTCCGGCGCCCTGCTCTCGAACACGGAAATTTCCTCGAAGCTTCCGCACAGCAAGAAGAGCCTCCTCGTCGTCGGGCCACGCGACGAGATTCCTCCCGAGATCCTGGCCAAGGCCCCGGTGTCGCCCCTCCAGATCGGAAAGATGCGCTACATCGTCAGCACGAGCCCGAAACCGGAAAAATATGCCACCTCGCCGATCGAGGAATTCGTCCAGAAAGTGAAGGGCCAGTCCGGAGAAAAAAACGAGCCCGAGCCGCCCTCGACGGCGAATTTGAACATGACAGCCGATTTGATCGACGACATCGTGGCGGCGCAATTCGAGTCCCCGTTTCACACCGGCTATCCGGTCACCCTCGTGACCGCCTGGGATGCGGACAACCTTCTTGCCGGGATCAACATGCTCCAGGAACGGGAATTCTGGGACAACCTCGCCGGCGATCTGGCCGTCTGGAGCACACGCCCGGACTCTCTGGCCGTCGCGAAAGTCGGAAACGACTTCATCTACAAGGCCACCAGTTTGGTCACAAGGGTTTCGAGCCGGCTCGACCAGCAGCCATGGTTCTTTGCGGTGATCGTGATCGTTCTGATCGTCCTGCTCGCCCTCGGCGTCCGCGCGGCTCTGCGCAAGCGGGAACATCCGGAATAATGGGGATCGAGAGCATCCACCTTGTCGGCAACATGAGCGCCGGCATCTTGCCCGCAACTGTCGCCAACGCGGGCGGAACGCCCAAGCTCCATTATTGATCGTGAACAGGATTGGGGAAAAGGACGGGAAAAGGCTCGCGGGAATCGCCTTGGCGGCACTGGTTCTTCTTGGCCTCTGCTGCTATTGGTTCGTCGTGATATCCGACCCCTGGCGACTCCCCCCGCGTGACTGGGCTCTCTTCAAAAAGCGGTTCATCTCCCCGCAGGGACGGGTGATCGACAATGGAAACGGGGACATCACCCACAGCGAGGGACAGGGATACGGCATGCTCATTGCCGAGGCCTTCGGAGACAGGGCCGCCTTCGACAAGATCTGGAGGTGGACCAGGGAAAATCTCCAAACCCGCCAGGACGACAAATTGATTTCCTGGCTTTGGAAGCCGGGACAGGACGGTGGCGGGAGCGTCGCGGATGCCAACAATGCCAGCGATGCGGAAGTCCTTGTCGCATGGGCGCTGGTCCGGGCTTCGAAGCGTTGGGGAGCTTATGCCTATCAACAGGCGGCCGCGGAAATTCTCGTGGATTTGCGCCGGGTGGCCGTCAAGGACACCCCCCAAGGTCCCGTCCTCCTGCCGGGATCGGAGGGGTTCCTCAAGGATGGGGGCGTTCTTCTCAACCCGTCCTATTATATCTTTCCGGCCTTCGGAGCCTTCTCCAAATCGTTCCCGGGCGGCGGATGGGACGCCCTCTCGAAAAGCGGGCTCGAATTGGTGGAAAAGGCGCGCTTCGGCCGGTGGGCCTTGACGCCGGATTGGGTGCTGTCCGGAGAAACCTTCAGCCTGAAGACTTCGTTCCCTCCGGACTTCGGATACAACGCGATACGCATCCCATTGCATTTGGCGTGGAGAAACCCGAAATCCCCGCTTCTGGAGCCCTACGCAAATTTCTGGAAACAATTTCCGGATTTGTCCAAGATTCCATCCACCGTAAATTTGGAAACGAATGCTTTCGGCACCGATCCCGCACTTCCGGGCATGCAAGCGATTGCACGTTTTGTCCTAGCCTGCGAATCCGGAACCCGATTTACTGTGCGGGATATTTCTCCCGTGATGTCCGATGAACCCTATTATTCCGCGAGCCTCAAGCTGCTGACGAAGCTGGCTGTGCGGGAATCCCTGGGAGGAAAGCGGTGAATTTCAAGGGGGCTTGCGCCGTTTTTGTCGCCGGTCTTTGCAGTCTTCTTCCCCTGAAGTCCCAGGATATCATGTCCTCGGAACAGCCGGAATCGATCGCCCTGCCTACGGACGAGGAGGCCAAGCCCACGCCGACGCCGTCTCTGTTCACCCCGGTGATCCCCGGGATGACAAGGCCGACGGGCGCTCCCACGCCCCGGTCTCCGGTTTTTCTGCCGCCGGATATCCCCCCTCCCGCCATCCAGGCCACACCGACCACGACCGACGTCCTTCCCTCGGATGCCGCGCTGCTGGCGCAACCCACGCCGACCCCGTTTCAGCCCGCAACGCCCATTCCCCAAAAACCGCCGGCTTCACGGACCGTGACCGTCGTGACCTCGGAACCGCAGCAACCGCCTGTCAGCCAGGCCCAGATCAGCGCGTGGGTCACCCAGGCGACCGAGAAGCAGGATGCCAATCTGGCCTTGAAAGCCGGATGGGCGTATTTCAATCGCGGGGAATTTTCCTCCGCCGGCATGTGGTTCAACCAGGCACTGGAATGGAACCCGGGCATGGGCGAAGCCGCTTACGGGCTGGCTTTTTCAAAGTTCCGCGAGGGCGACCTGAGCAGCGCCGAGGCGATTGTCAACTTCCGCGGGGACAGCTACCCGAAGATGCGGGTCCTGAAGGGCGACATCGCGTCGCGCCGCGCGGTGGAAGCCTACGAGGCGAAGAATTATCCGCGAAGCCGGGATCTCGTGCTGACGGCCGCGCAGGCCCGCCCGCTCAGCCGGAACGAGCAGACGGTGCTCGCATGGGATTACTACTACACGAAGGAGTATGCCAAGGCCTCCGAACTCTTCGAAAAGCTGTATCGTTCCTCGCCGAGTGAAAATACCGCTCAAGGTTTGTATGCCTCCCTGGCGAAAACGGGAAATTACGAAAAGGTGAACACCATCGGGGATACCGTCAAGGGCCCGCTCAAGAGCATGTATGGCACCTCGGAAGCCAGGCGGTATTTCAAGGCCAACCTCTTCGTGGCCGCGGCCGGCGCGGGCGGTGAAAAAGTCTACCGCGTCCTCGAAAACTACACGAGCCCCAGCGTCGCGGTCGGGTTCCTCTATTCCAGCAAGTCGGGCACGGAAGGCGAAGGCAAGCTGAACATGGCGGCCATCCCGATCATCTCCGGACGCATCTACCCCTCGAACAAAACCATGCTGACCGCCCAGATTTCGCGCATCACCCTGAACTCCGGGGACCTTCCCAACGGCGCGGTCGTGGGCCAGTATCCCAGGACATTTCAGAACTACATCAAGGACCCCGTCACCTCCTACGGCAATCTCTACGATTTCTCGGTACACTTCGAATACCAGGACTGGGTGACCTGGTATGTCACCTTCGGGATCACGCCTTCGGGCGGCCCCCTCAACGCCAAGCCGATCGGAAATATCGGGATGATCTACCGCGATGAAAAAGGCTACGTGCAAGCCGAACTCTATTCCAAGGCGGTCAAGGAAAGCATTCTCTCCTACATCGGCATGACGGACCCTTACACCGGCAAAAACTGGGGCGGTGTCACCGAGGCCGGCGGACGGATTTCCTTCTTCCGGTCCATCGCGCCAAAATGGACGATTTACGGGAACGGAAGCTATGGGGTTCTCGACGGGACCAATGTCAAGGACAACACCCACCTCTCGGGAACCGCCGCCCTCGCCTACGAGTTCGAGGTCAAAAACTTCGAATACATCACCGTCGGGCTCGCGGCTTCCTACGAAAGCTACGACAACAACCAGAACCATTTCACCTACGGAAATGGCGGCTACTTCAGCCCGGAATACCTCGGACAGGTCCTGGTCCAGGGCCAATTCCTGACCTCCGAGGGCCGGAAATGGATCGCGGCGGGAACTCTCGGACTCGGCGTCCAAAACAACCGCCAGGCGGCAAGCCCGTATTTCCCGCTCAACCCGGATGGCCGGAATTTCGATGCCGAGGAATCCAGCACGGTCATCGGCCTGATCGCCGCACAGGGCGCCTACATGATCGCGCCGAACTGGTTGATCGGCGGCCAGCTCGGCTATGCGGTCACCGCGGATTACAACGAGGGCTCCATCGGGCTCTTCGTGCGCTACTTCTTCGAGCCCCGGAACGGCCTCCTCCGCACGGACCTGGGCCTGGACCGGCCCTGAAATCCTTGCAGCCGGGGCACAGGGTCATCCGTAAAAAGAATCGGGGTTTCGTGCCTTTCGATCCGTCCTGCATGAAAGAAGGAACCTGGCTGTAATCGCAGGGCTTTTTGTTTTGGGCTCATAAACGAAGGGAGAAGAGGGGTTTTGCGGAGGAGGGATGCTTTCCGACAGAGCTTTCGACTCGATCACTTCCCCCTCGGAAAGAATGATCGCCCGCTCGATGACGTTGCGAAGCTCGCGCAGGTTTCCGGGCCAGCCATAGGATTGCATCGCGGCGAGAGCGTCCGCAGAAAACGATCTCGCTTGTTTCCCGGCATGGGCGGCGAGGAATCCGAGGTGCAACATGGCGAGACGCCCGATATCCTGAACCCGTTCGCGCAGGGCGGGGAGCCGGAGCGAGATCACGTTCAGGCGGTAATACAAATCCTCGCGGAATTTCCCCTCCTGAATGCGCTCCGGTAAAGGCCCCCTTGACATGCCCGAAAAGCTCGCTCTCGAGCAGCTCGCGGGAAAGGCTGGGGCAACTGACGGTGACAAACGCCCCGGCGAGGCGCGGGCTGCGCTGGTGGAGCGCCCTGGCCAACAGGCTTTTTCCCGTTCCGCTTTCGCCAAAAAGGAGAACCGTCGCGCCGCATCGCCTCGACCGCCGTATCGATGGAGGCGAATGCCGTGAACATGATCACCGCGGTCCGGGGCGAGACGCGCAGAATTTCCTGAGGCACGTCGAGGCCGCTCTCCTGGCTGAGTTTCAAGTCCAGAAAGACGACATCATATTTGTCGGCTTTCAGTTCCTCGATGGCGAGGGTTCCGTTTTGCGCCGCCGTGCCATCATGGCCCATCGACTCCAGCGCGAGCAGCATCGTCCGCCGGATGTTTTTTCGCCGTCAACAACGAGGGTGCGCATCGGACAAACGATTTGTTCCCGTGGGCGTTACCGGACCTGGCTCAGAGGCGTGGGATCGTGATTCCGCGCTGGCGCATGTATTTTCCGGCGCGGTCGGCGTAGCTGGTCTCGCAGACATCGGACGCGAGGAAGAAAACGACCTGGGCGAGGCCCTCGTTGGCGTAGATGCGGGCCGGGAGCGGGGTGGTGTTCGAGATTTCCAGCGTGACATGGCCTTCCCATTCCGGCTCGAACGGCGTCACGTTCACGATGATCCCGCACCGGGCGTAGGTGGATTTTCCGACGCAGATCGTGAGGACCTCGCGCGGGATCCGAAAATATTCGACGCTGCGGGCGAGGGCGAAGGAATTCGGGGGAACGATGCAGACATCGGCCTGCATATCAACGAACGAGCGGTCGTCGAACGCCTTGGGATCAACTACCGTGTTGAAGACGTTCGTGAAGACTTTGAACTCATCCGAAACCCGGAGGTCGTAGCCATAGCTCGAGAGCCCGTAGCTCACGACGCGGTTGCCTGCTTTGTTCTGCTTGATCTGGCCGTCCGCGAACGGCTCGATCATTCCCTTCTCAACCGCCATGCGGCGGATCCATTTGTCGGAACAGACTGACATAAATCAGAAACCCGGAATCTTGAGCCCGCCGGTGAGCTTGCCCATCTCGGCCCCGGCGAGGGCCTTGGCGTCTTCGAGCGCCTGCCTGACTCCGGTGAGAACGAGGTCCTCCAAAAATTCCACATCCTGCGGGTCCACGACCTCGGGGGCGATCTTGATCGAGACAATGTCGCCCGCTCCCGTGGCGGCGACTTTGATCTTGCCGCCGCCGACCGTGGCTTCGATCGTGCGTGCGGCGAGTTCGTTCTGGGTCTCGGCCATGCGTTCCTGCATGCGCTGGGCCTCCTTCATCATTTTGGCGATATTCATGCTTGGGCAGTCTGGAGTGTGCTTTTGAAAACTTCGAGGGCTTTCTTGATGAACGGGTCGTTTTTGAAGTCCTCGTTCGGGTCGGCGGGGAGAGCCGGGGCAGGTGGGGCAGAAGCCCCGGACTCTTCGCGCACGGGGCTGGATTCTCCCACGGGTTCCGGCTGCTGTTCCAGGCTTTCATCCCATTCCAAAGCCAGGCGGACGGCCCGTGCCAATGCCCGGGTGAGCGCGGACTCCAGATCCTTGAGCCCTTTTTCCATCCAGATGCTTTTCGAACTTTCCTTCGACGAGGCCGGAAACCGGACAAAAAGCTTCCCGTCTTCCAAGCGTTCGAAGACGCCCTCGCGAAGCCAGCCATATCGGATGAAGGATTCCTTCGCAAAGGCTTCGGCGGTTTTCTCCCATGTGGTGGCCGCCGTGACTTCGGCCTCCTCCCCGGCGTCTGCGGGAGGCGGCGATGCCACCCGGGGTGCGGGTTCGGCCTTTTCCGCTGCTTTGCGGCCCGGAACCGCCGCGATCGGTTCCGGCTTGGCGTCCCGCTTGGGAACCGGAGCCGGACCGGAAATCTCCCCGCCGCCGAGGCTGGTAAGCGTCTCGATGACATCGGTAAGACTCGTCTCGTCGAGGAGATGCAGGGCTTTTATGACCGCAACATCGAGCTGGAGCTTCTTGTCAGCCACCCACTTCATCCGGGTTTCCGCCTCCCCGAAATGGTCCACCAAATCCAGGAGCTTGCCCTGCGGGACGGCGGACGCCTGTCCGGTGGCCACCGAGACCAGCAGATCGCGAAGATAGGCGATCAGGTCCGACGTGAGGCGCGAGAGATCCTTGCCGGCATCGGATTGCTCCGCGACGATTCCCAAAGCGCCTTCCGCATTCCTTGCGAAGAGATTTTCCGCGAGCCCGACGACCGTTTCCTTCGAGGTGAATCCGAAAACATCCATCACATCCTGCGCCTGGATTGTTTCGCCGCAGAATGCGACCATTTGATCGAGCATGCTTTCGGCATCGCGGAGCCCGCCCTCGGCTCCCCGCGCAATCGCCTCGGCGGCGGCCGGGTCGAGGGAAATTTTTTCGCTCTCCGCAATGAACGTCAGGTGTTTCGCGATCAACCCGGTGGGAATCCGGCGGAGATCGAATCTCTGGCAGCGGCTGGTGATCGTGGCCGGCAGTTTCTGGGCCTCGGTCGTCGCGAAGATGAACTTCACATGCGGCGGTGGTTCCTCAAGCGTCTTGAGCAGCGCGTTGAAGGCCCCGGAACTCAGCATGTGGACCTCGTCGATGAGATAGATTTTGAATGGTCCCCGGGCCGGCGCGTAGGCGGCATTATCCCGGAGGTCGCGGATGTTTTCAACGCCGTTGTTGCTTGCCCCGTCGATCTCGATCACGTCGAGGCTCCGCCCGTCGGCGATTTCCTTGCAAGCATCACAGACCCCGCACGGGGTCGTCGTGGGGCCGTTCACGCAGTTGAGCGCTTTTGCGAGGATGCGCGCGGTGGAGGTTTTGCCAATCCCGCGCGGCCCGACGAACAGGTAGGCCTGCGCCAGCCGGTTCGCCGAAACCGCATTTTGAAGCGTGCGGGTAATGTGGTCCTGGCCGACGACTTCCGCGAACGTCTGGGGACGGTATTTTCTGGCAAAGACTCTGTAACTCACGCCGGAATATTACCGGCCCCGCACACCGGCATCCAGCAGGATTTGCGTCAAAATCGTTTCAGGAGGGGACCCCCCCCATTTACTCGGGTTTCGGGAGCTTGAATTCCTTCTTGGCGGGCTCGGGCACTTTCTTCGCCGGGACGGCTGGTTTGGCGGCGCGACGGGCGGCCCAGCGGGCCTTCATGTTGGCGGCGAGTTTCGCGCGGCCCTCGGGGCTAATATTCCGCTTTTTCTTCGCGGGCTTGGCCGGTTTGGCAACTTGGGGAGCTTCAACGGGCTTGTTGGCCGCTGCGGCGACAGCCTTGGAAGCACCTTTTTTGGCGTAGCGGCCCGGCCCAACCTTCGTGGTGATGTCCTTTCCGGTCGCGCTGAACCAGACGGAGATCGACGCCGGGCTCTGTACGACCCTCTATAGGGAGACCCTTCCAAACCTTCCGGCTCTGGTGCGCCTCATCCTTGATACCAAGCACATCGGATTTCTCTTCGCGACGCAGTATGCGGATGTTCAGGCCATCGTGCGAGGTCAGCCGAGGGATGGCGTCCGAACGACCAACCGCGAAGTCGCACACCTGCTTGCCGAGGAGTTCCGGTTGGAGCCATTCGCCGACATCGATCCCAAGCGGCCATTGCATTGGATGAGCTATCTCGTGCCGGTCGCCTACAAAAAAACGCGGAGTGCGACATCCTTCCGCTACGCGCCGGCCCGCTCGACGCGTTGCTGCTTTCCCTGCCCCGCTGGCTGGCGTAAGAAACAAGCGGATTGATCATCCTAAATAGGAAAATGGGCGCGGTGGTTTGCCGCTGAAGTTGCCCGCAGCGCGACCGTGATATTTTCGCGGGATTCTGAGGCCAGC
>Ga0172380_10001457_pt1 | contig 40573 bp, 61 predicted proteins | sample Leawe162metaG_FD_119747 | JGI IMG/M metagenome (GOLD analysis project Ga0172380, IMG submission 119747) | Leachate microbial communities from a municipal landfill in Southern Ontario, Canada - Leachate well 162 metaG | ecosystem: Engineered > Solid waste > Landfill > Unclassified | place...
AGAATGGAACAATCAAATGCACTTGTTGTACAACCAGTAGGGTCAACCTCTGGAATGCCTACACAACAAGAATTACAAGTATATCAGGCATGGGCAGATAACGCTGTAGACTCTCAAATGTATCGCTCAGTCGGTAAGTCGTCTGCAATCATGATGATCATGCTAGCGGCTAGGGAATATGGTATAGGCCCAGCGCAAGCGTTAAACGGTGGATTGCACATCATCGAAGGTAAAGTAGAATTATCTGCCAGAATGATGTCCTCACTAATCAGAAAACGCTCACACAAAATAGAAGTTATTGAGGATACAGATGAAAAATGTACGCTTAAAGGTACTAGAGCCGACAATGGCGAAGTACAAACAGTTACATATACGATCACAATGGCAGAAAAAAGTGGTCTTATCAAAGAAAAGGGAGCTTGGAAGAAAACTCCGCAAGATATGCTTTATGCTAGGGCGTTATCTAGGCTCGCTAGACGGCTTTTTTCTGACGTTATAGGCATTGGATACATCGAGGGTGAGATAAGCGATTCTAGGGCAGATATGAAGGTTTTAGACCCTGTTAAAGAAGTTGTTAAGTCCAATCCTGTAGAGAATGTAGAGATTGAGGTCTCAGGTGAGAAAAAAGGTGAAGTTGAGATGTTAAACGAGCTGGTTAATCACATCGGATCAGATAAATTACACTTAATTCAAGATTATATCGACGCAGTTAGTAAGCACTTTAAATGGTCATTCTTCAGGACGTTAAAAAGCCTATTAGAAGATAAAGATAAGACCTTAACCAAATTCAATACATGGGTAGAACAGAATGTTAAATAACCTAGTCGGCGTGTTTATGTTGTTGTTGTTAGCTGGATGCTCAATAAGTTTCCAAAATATATCTACACATGGAACAGCTACAGATCTTGTTGATCAAGATTTAGATGCGACAGCGGATGTAAAGCCAGTAATCACAGTCCCACTTAGCCAAGGGGTGTTATGATTGAATTAGAACTAGTCCATTTTGGCATCTTAATCGCGTTGCCGTCCTTCTTTATAGGCGCAGGATTTATGTGGTTGATTATGGACGATTGTTATGGAAATTGATTTCCAAATGATATTTATTGCGGTATACATTCTGATTGGATTGAAGATGAGATTGGATTATATCACCTCATGAGCATAATAATAATTATCTTATTAATATTAATATATAATAAAGATTAAGAAGTAGCATTGAGCTACTTCTTGGTCATCTTTGCTTTTGGGGTTAAAGACTTTGCTTTGATTTTTGGATTACTTTTAGTTCCCGAAACATAGCTTGGCAGGGGTTTATTCTTTTTACCCATTGTCTGATCTTTTGATTTACCATATTTCCCTAACTTACTTACCACGTCTTTTTCCTTTGACGGTTTTAACCGCTTTGTACTTTGCTTTAGCGGCTACAGGTTTGAATCTATCTCCACTACCCAGTTTTGGTTTCATTTCTTACTCTTTTTTAAAACTTTCTTGAGTTTCATATCGTCTTTGATTTGACTACGAAACTCTTTATCATCTTTCTCAATATGCTTAATTACTTTCTTTTTTAATTTTTCTTTCATTATTATGCCACGATCGCCCAGCTGAATGTTGAAACATCATCAGTATCGCTTGCTGTTACCACAAAGCTAACGCCCGGAGTTATTGTTACATGTTGACCTTCTGCATCACCCTGAATTATTCCAGAGATGTTTGTTCTTGTAATTACGATAACTGAGTCAGCGGCTACAGCGGTTGTTGCAATTGCAGGGCTTATTCCACCAACATCAAAAGCGCTTGAGCCTTTACGTGCGGCCGCACCGCCAGCTGTATAGACAGTACCACCACCAGCAGGGAAAGTCATTGTTCCTGTTGTATCTGCTACGGTTACAACCGAGTTTTGAATTAATTTACCCGTTGCTAAATCGAATCTTGCAATAGCGTTATCTGTAGAGCTTGCAGGGCCAACAACATTACCAGTTGCGGGATCTGTTATAGCTGACCAAGTCGCTACATTTCCAGTATTGTGTGTAAGAACCCAAGCACCATTTGTTGCTGTATTAACCCAAATAGTTGGAATCAAGTAGTTCCCACCAGCATTCGGATCTTTACAATCAGCAGTCGTGGGGTCTCTTTGTGATGGATTGATATTAGCGGATGGAACAAGCGCGTATTTTTGTTGAGGATAACCTTTTTGAAAAGTATAAGGTGTTGTCATTGAATCTCCTAGATTAATAGTTAGGTGTTACCTTTATCGTATCTAGAGGGGTATTTATTTGAAAATCGACTGTGTAAAACAGCTTGACATGTACAGCGGATTTACATTAGAGTTATCAGAAAACGGAGGGTTTATGTTGTACGACAGTAAGAACTGCACAAAATGTGGTGACTATAAGTCTATAGATGAGTTTTATAAACAAAAGAATGGTCTTTTAGGAGTAACAGGGGAGTGTAAAGAATGCCGGAGAGAACGCGCTAGGAATTATGGAGCTGAAAATAAACAGAGAAAAAATGCCGTTGCTAGATCTCGCAAGGTCGATCGTAGTGAGTACAACGCCAAATTCCGAAAGAATAATCCAGATTACTTTATAGAGCGAAGGCGTAGGCTTAAACAGAAGAATTCACAACTATAACATCTTTTTGTGAAACGGCCATACGGCACGATTACCGTATGGTCATCATTACTAGTTAATATGAAAGCAAATGTCTATGGGAATATAAAGCATCTATAGGATATTGGCAATAAAAAAAACCGACATCACTACACTGTGTAGTGACGCCGGATATGCGAAATAAACCTTATTTAACGTGCTTATCGTATACTGATTACGAGATTTTGTCTTGTAAAATAATTATATTTTTCATATAACATGACTGCTTAAAGGGGTAATCTATGAAATATATAATATCTATTATGTTGTTGTTGATCTCTACAAATACTTATGCAGACTTAGACGAAGTAAGAGTTAAAGATATGCTGAGAGATATCCGAAATAATGCTATGGAAGAGAAGTTTAAGAACAAACACGGTGAAAATGACCTGTACTATGATGGGTATATACAGGCCACAAGTGATGTCATGGTCATTCTAAATTTTGTTAAGAATTAACTTAATAGTGCGCAACTGAAAACTGTTGTAGTTCCAGCTCCACCTATACCAAACAAGTTAACTGTTTTAGTGCCATTAAAAACAGCAACATTGAACCACATCTGAATACCTGCTGATAAAAACACTATGTTTGATTGAGAGATTACGCCTACACCGTTGATAATATCGTATGTTGCGCCAATGTTTTCAAGTGTAAGTTGACGACCTCCTCCTCCAACCATGCACAAAACATAACCTGAAGTGTTCGCTGCTGTTACCCCTTGTAAGGCGACTGAAACATTATATTGATACTTTCCTGTTATTGGTGCAGTGAATATTCCTGTAGTTGTATCATAACAGCTACCTATGTTTACAAAAGTAGTGTCGCATACAACTACATGAACTGTTCCGTCACCAGTAACGTTGGGCACTGTTGTATTTACATAAGCACATACACAAGGCTGTTGAGGAGAGTTCCAGATACCCGTTGTTACTTGACCTACAGTTGTAATTGAGTTTTGACCTATGTATGTAGATGCAATATCAATTTGTGGTGTTGCTCCACCTGTAGATGTAATTCTATTAGCAGTTCCGGTAACGTCTGTAACTGTTCCACCTCCTGAACCTGATGCTTTATAGTCTAGATTGTCTGTGAATGGGTTATATGCAAAGCTCATGATTTATCCTAGGGTTATGAAAAAGTATATGTTGCGCGATCTGTCCAAGAGAAGCTATAAGAGGTGTCAGCTTTACCGTCTAGCTCAGGCCAATCTACTTGAACTAAGTTGGTTCCACTGTAAGTTAGTTTTTTTAGTTGCCATACTCGATCATCTTCGTCTGATCCCGGCAATGCAAATGCGGCATAAATAAGATTGTTGACTGAATACTCACCTCGGTAGGCTTTTTCTCCATAGGTGTCTTGGATTAGATTATGGTATTGATCTCGTTGTAATGGTACTTGTGACATATTAGTCTCCGTTTGTTTCGTTACTTAGCACTGCGTTTTTGAATGCGTCGTTGATTTGTTTTTGTATTTCTTGTAGTTCGATTTTCTTGTCTCGTGGATTCATTTTCTGAGTTTCGACATCTCGGAACTTCTTGAATAATGACGAGATTTTCTTGCTTTCTTTCTGTAGTTGTTTGTGGTTGTTTGGTAATCCACGCTTGTCGTCCATTCCACTTTTTTCCAGCATGTTATAGAATTTCTCTGTGTACTTGGTGTTACTAGGCGTTTGTTCGTATAAGAATTTACCCATAGCTAAGAAGTTTTTCTCGCGTTGTTCAGGTCTTAAATCTTCTGACATACCTGTTGCGTATAGAATTTCATCCATAATCGCCAAGGCGTCTTGACCAATACCCGGCAAGAACGTTTTAATAAAGTTTTCAGTCTTGATTGGAGATACACCCCATAATTGACCCCACTGTCTAGATAACTGATTTGTTTTAGAAGTATACTGTTGCTCTGGAGGTAGGTTCTCAAGTCTTCTTGGTACTACAGTTGGGCTTGTACGTCCCTCAATAGGTAGAAACATACTGGCGGCAGTTGCGGCTGGAGTATTCAATTTCTTTCCACTAGCTAACTCGTAGCCAGCCACTGCAATAGGTGGAAAAGTACCTGACAGTTGTGATGCAACATATGAGTTCAATCCTTTAAGACCGTCTTTATCATTGTTCTTAAGATAGTCATACATAGCTTCTGGAAGAGCTTTAAACGTCGCTCCAAGTAGCCAAGGAATTGGGATGGCAAAATGTCCGAGTGGTGTATAGAAATGCCAGCAAGATGCCTTTAAGATTGGATTCATATCGTCGTAATCTGGATTACCCTCGTTATACATCTTCAATAGCAAACTAGGCATTGTGATATATGCTAGACCCTTAGCGACGAACAGTGGTCGCTTCAGATTCTTAGCTATCATCGCAGGCTCTTGAAGCATTACATTGAAGAATGGCATTACGTTAGCCGCTATCTTAGCAAGCTTACTAGAGCCTTTATTGTTTGGGTTGTAAGTCACAGACTTAGACTCGACTAAAGCTTGTGTACGTCCAATCTCAGTGTCACCAAATTTCTGTAAAGCACGCTCATATTCAGCGAATGGAACTGAAGCGGTCATAGCTTGATGAGATTTCTTAAAGAATTCAGCCATCTTTTTAAATGGCACCAAGGTTATGTTACCATGCTCTTCAGCAAGTTGTGATATCTTAGCTTGACGCTCTCCACGTAGCATTAATCGCGTTGCATATGTATCACCACCCTGTGCTTGGAATTTCTTCCATGACTCAGAGTTTCCTATAATGCCCTTCATGGCCTTGAATATTGATAGAGGATTTGATCCAGTCTTCGAGTATATCAACGACGACAGAGCATCACGACCGAAGATCGACACAGCTTTAATAGGCTCTAAGACGATTGCTTTAGAGAATAACTGGTTTGTTTTCTTGAATATGTTTGTGAAGAATCCAGTATCGCTTGGCGCTAAAGAGCTGAAGGTATCATATACTTCTTTTGGTACTTCAATCTCGAAGACCTTTCCGTTGTCCCATCCACGTAACTTACCGCCTTCAGTGAAGAACGCATCTTTGCGGGATTGATCGTACAGAAGATCTGCCATCTCTTGAGAATCAGGATCTAATTTAAGCTCGGTAGCCATCTCTTTAGGAGCTTTACGCCCTTTGGATTTAACAACCTTGCCCGGAAGATTACCCGCTTCAACTTGTTTCTTGTACTGTAGTATTGAGTCGTTCTTACGGCTATTAGAGATCATCATGCTTAAGTTCTTCGCATCAGATTCGCTTGGTGGAATGATCTGTCTGGTTGAACCCTCAAAAGGTTTCCACCACTTGGTTGGATTTAAAGACCCTTGTTTGACCATTGAATCTTTACCGTAATCCATCACTCTATATAACGATGAATGCGCATCTTTATTCCATTGCTCAAGTCCTTTGTCGCCCAGCATATTCTTTCCGTAGTGTTCAGAAGTTTCTTTCTGGAATTTGAACATATCTTGAACGATTGGCTCGTATTTCTGCTTAAGACGTGCAACATCTTTTTGGGCTACAGCAGTGTCTATTCCTGTCTTCTTGCCCTCAGATTGGCGTTTCAATGCTTGTCTGGATGTTCTGTAAACATCAAAGTCTTGGATATTATATTCTGAATCAGCTTTTCCTCTTCGGAGAGTTGACCATCGCTTACCACGACCAACATAAACATCTTTAAGACTTCCAGTCACAAATGTATCAGTGACGTTATCGTAGATACCATTCTCTAGAACTGAGTTCACTTCTGATGCCGCTGATTGAGCTTGCTTGATCTTTGTAGAGACCTTTTCACTAGTAGTTAGATCAGTCTCTAACTTCTCTAAAGGTGCCAAGAAGTTGAAAATCTTAGTATTCAGTTTATGAGCCAACCCTTTCGGATCACTAAGTGTTTCCTTCGCCGACTTAGCAGTCTCGATTAGACGAACAGATCTAGGCTTTTTAAAGTCTAGTCGTTGTTCCGCGCCTTCACCTGTAGTTTCTATGATTGGTTGTACAACTTTTGGTTTCTTTGTTTTCTTCTTAACGAATGCTAGATTCTTGTTAAGCGCTCTAAGCTTTGCGGTCTTTATTGTTGAGTCTGGTTGCTTGTTTACTTTGTCGATTTGAGCTTGAAGCTGAGCTTCTTTTTTAGAGGACTCTTCTGGCTTTACATTAGTTTTCTCTGTGGTAGATTCTGTAGAAGATTCTGGCTTTACAAGCTCTTTCTCTATAGATTTTTCTGTTGGTTTATCAATCGGTTTTTCAACAACAGTAGACTTCTCTTGATTCTTCATTCGTTTTTTCTGAAGATCAACTTTTCGTTGTGCTTCCTTTATAGCCGCTTGATCGCCATTGCTTTTAGCGACTTGAAGATCTCTACCATAACGTCTTAACTTTTCAACTTCTGACATTTTAGGTCTTGGCACATCAGATTCTCCCTTAATTTGCTCAACAGGAAGTGTTCTTATTCCTGCAAAGTTCTTAAGGAATGCTCGTGTTTTGTCATTAAGTTTCTTTCCGGGAAGATTCTGATATGTTTGATCATACTTTGTCAGCATACGATTAAGGTCTTCTGGATTATCAATCAATCCCTTAGAGACTGCTTTCTCAGCTACAGCTTTCTTATTCTTTGGAAGCTCTTCAATCTTTTTAGAAAGCTTTTCTTTAGGTTCTGCGTGGATCTCATTAAAGATATCTTGAGCAACTCCAGACTTAGCAAACTCTTCTGGAGACTTACCACTGGCTTCACCCTCTTTGATGTATCGTTCTCGGATTGCTTTTGGCGCCTTCAATAGATTGAATCCAGCAACAATAGCGGCGGCATGTGCCCAATCTTCACTTGTAGGAAGTTCACCCTGTGATAGTTTTGGTATCGTAGCAACAGCAGTTGTTTCTAGGGCGACAGATCCAGATTTTTGGACATACTTATTATTAAACAGATTGCCGACAGTCTTGTTTTCTTTCAGTAAAGGCATAACTTTATTAACTGCGCCGAGTATAATACCGAATGCTCCCTCAGTTAACGTCTTACTAGCGACTTGGTCAGCTCTTTGTAGAAATTCACCAAACGTTAAATCATTGCCTTTGTTTACGTAGTCACGGTATTCAGTAAGCGAAGCTTTAAGAAACGCAGGCATAGCCATTGTTCCGAATAATCCACCAGCTACTCCACCAACTGCGGTTCCAACAGGCCCAACAGTTCCACCAGCCGCGCCTCCAACTATAGTTCCAATGGTTGCACCAGCCGCCATAAACGGCAGATCCCCAACGATTTCTCCAGCACTTTCTGCGAGAGATCCCCAAAACTTTGGATCTTCAGTGTTTGGTTGTTCAGAGTTATTTCCATCAGCAAACTTAGCTAGCTGACCGGATGTAGATTTCTCAGCAAGCCCTGAGACAAAATGATCCATCAAAGACTTCTGTTTCTTCGTAATGTACAGCGGATTTACATTGCCATCTTTTTGTTCTGGGTTTACAGACTGTTGTTGTTCATTATTAGCAGTTTGAGTAGATAATCTTTTCTCGATTGCAGACATTATCGCTTGTGATGAAATATTCTGCTGTCTAGCTAATTGAATTTTCTCGGCATAATCAGGATGTTTACGTGCGATTGTATCAACCATCACGTCATCTGATATCTTATTTTCTCTAGCTGTGCGTATTTGATCTAATGATAATGCCATTAAAATATCGCCTCAGCTTTTTGTTGTTCAGTTAGCTCATTAGTAGAGTTCTTAGCTTTCTTTCCGTTATATTGTAGGACTTGCATTATAACTTTTTGGATTTCTTCTTTATCCCATTTGCCACGTTCAGCGATCTTTGTTAGATCAGATTGTCTTGTGATTCCAGAGTTATATAGTTTGTTTAAATCATTAAATAATTTTGTTTTTGCTTCAGATAAAGCCTGCGCTGGTATTTCCCATTGTGGCTGTCCATAACCTTTGATACCTTGCCATTCAGGTGTTGGCTTAAGGGTGGGAACTGTATCTGCAATGATTTTTTTCTTGTTTTGAATAGCTTCAAGAGTTTCAGCAACTGCAATATCAATATCGAATACTTCACCAGAAGCTTTAGCATCATCTTCAGATTGAGATATCATACGCATAAAATCTGCATTCTCATACTCATTAAGACTTTCTCTTTCTTTCTTCGTGTAGTTCTTGATGTACTTAAGATGACTTTCTTTATTTGTGACTTCTTTCGCTTGAGCATTAATTATATCAGCGGCTTTTTGGCGATTATCTTTATCAACTTTGAGATCGTAATCTTTCTTACGTTGATCTAGAATCGCTTCTTGATAAGGAGTTTTATCCTTTTTGGATGCCAGCGAAGCGTAGTCCTTAAGCTCAGTGATTCGATTTTTCTTATAGTCTTCATCTAATCCTTGAGCGGTCAGCATGTCTCTATAAATCAACGTAGGATCTGTATCTTTCGGATACTTAGATAAGATTCGGTTAAAGATCTCATCATTCTTCTTCTTGGATTCGTTCTGATTGTATTTTTCGATAAACCCAGAGGCGATATTCTTAAGCGATTCATTTAGTGGATTTGGGCCGAAATTAACTGTTTGTAGTGATGGCATGATTATCTATTCCCAAAAGTTGGCAGATTCCATTTCCCAGACGTTACTGGAGCGGAAGCGCTAGGATTAAAGCCCGGAAGTTTTTGTGAAGGCGTAGCCACAGGACTCGATGCGGATGCTGTTGATCCACCACCATTAAATCTATTAGCCATTCCTTGACCGATACCTGAAGATAGTCCAGACAATACAGCACTTCCAGCACCTTCTTGTGGTTGCTCGTAAGCAAATGTTTGTCTGTTTAGAATGTCTTGTAAGCTATTTAATCGACGTTCCATTGCTGATTCATTTCCTCGGTATAACATATCAGCCATACGAGCGTTTAGATCAGTCTGAACCGCCTCTCCACTACGAGCTAGTGCGCCACCAAGATAAGATGAATTTTGTAGATTTCCACCGCGAAAAGATCCGGTAATGCCCGGAACGACGTTATCTTTCCAACTCTGCATTGCCGGATTGGCATACGAAGTTTGAAAGTTTTTCATTGCGGCATCTGAATCGAAGTTGAATAAGTTAGCAAACTCACCCTCTCCTTCAAGACCTGCAATGTATTTTTTGTTTAATCGACGTTGGTTTTTATCTAGAGTAGAGATCTTTTTTGGACTACCGCCTCCACTAAAACCACCCATTAAACCGCCAGCTACTGCGCCGATACCAGCACCAATTGGGCCTCCGACTGAAAAGCCTGTAGCGGCTCCAGATAGACCACCGCTTACTGCGCCAGATCCATTAAATCCCATATAATTACTCCCATGTAAACCCGCTGTACATTTAAGTTTGCTAGGTTATTTGCGTCCAAACGACATTAGAATTAGTCAATCTGGAAGTCATAATCCACGCATGATTAGTGGATGTATTGACCCAGAAATCTCCAATATCATAATTTAAGTTGACCTGTGCATCAGCAACAGGATCAGAGGTTTGAGCGTTCTTCGAGGATTTAGTATTGGTAACCTTGGCTATATCAAAGTAATTATCCCGTAGCTGATTGTACAACTCAGGGTTTTCATTTCGTATCTCTGAACCGTAGTTATAGTTAGGCGATAGATTTGGCATTAGATAAGTCTCCCTAGACCAGCAAAGCCCGGCATTACTGCGTGTATCTGTACTTTGGCACCCGCTTGCGCATTACCAAATTGCAGTTGAATGAATCGACCAATTTGATTTACCCAGATTTTGTACCATGTTTTTATTCCGATTTGACCCGGAAGATTGCTCAAGTTTACTTCATATGGAGCTTCATCATAGCCGTTAAGCTGAGTAGGTTGCTCCGTGTCATTAGTAATAACTCTTACTTGTAGTTTGGCATTTGAAGGTGTAGATGTAAAACCGAGGGATGTATACGCAGAGTATGCTGTCGAATCTGTGCCATCTAACGAGACAGTGTTTGAATCAATCACAGTGACGTTATAGAAGTTCTTATTAAGTTGAGTCATACCATTAACGCCATCGACAAGTACTTGGGTTCCAGTTGTGTATCCATGACCCGGAATAGTGAGAACGCATGGATTAGATTGAGTAGCATTTATGATATTGATATTATCTGTAAGATCACATCCACTGGTTGATACATAAAAGTAAACCCAACCACAACGAACTTTCTGATCTGCATTGGCAAAAGGATTGAATTTCTTTGTCTTACTGTCGAATGCAATCACCTTAGAGCATGTACCAGAGTCAATGTATGGGTTAAATCTAGAGGTATTTATAGGGAAAACAGTAAAGGTATGCTCATCTATCACAGAAACAATGGGTACTTGCTTTTGATTAAGCTCAACCATACCATTGATACTATTGAAGTTGATCACATCGCCAATCTTCCACTCTTGGAAGTCTGTGGTCACTTGAACTGTGAATATATCTACAACGCTTATATCTCGAATCTTAACAGGGTAATCTTCAGTCTCCACATCATTTAATCGTGTTATTTGACCGTGATGTCCACCACCAACACTGAAGGGAGTTCCCTTGGTATAGGCAAATGAGTTCCAGTTTTTATAGTCGGCCGCCATTTCATCCCAAGTTTGGTACTGAAGGAGATCGTTCCATGTGATGTCGTATTGATTTATAAACTCACCCATACAACTAAGAGGAATTCGATATACTGAGAAGTTCTCTTCTTCGTAATTTGTTACAAGAATTGAATCTGAAATCTGTGCGCTTGGACTTGGATGTATTAAATAATGATCCCTGTCTTCATCTACAGTTCCAGCGTAACACTGGGCATATCGACTAGAGTTAACGTTGTTAAAAGAGTATTGAGGAATTTTATTGTCTGATCGTTCAACGGAATATCCATCCGATACAATTAAGCCTCTAGAGCTTATAGCATTTGTTCGGTTAAGATATGTGACAGTTCCAAAAGGTGCCTCAGATCCTCGCGTGCCATCAATTTTATCAAGGCTAAAAGGCACAACATCATTGGAGGTGTATTTGAGAATCCATAAACTAGAGTTTGTAAATATTAATAGATCGTCACGGTTGAAGTCAGCGCCAGTAACGAATGATTTATCGGGTATGTCAATTAATCCAGCACCAATGGCGTCTTGAGTAAAGATATCTCCATAAGCGCCAGTTCCAGATATTCTGATACGTAAGCCGTATCGGGTACCACCGTTTTCTATTGTAGATAATACTACAAGACGATCTTTAAAATCAAACAAGTGTAGTGCTGTCTCAATTGGTGTGGTAAGTTGTTTGTATGTAAGATTGATTGGGGCATTCAACGGAGGAATTGTATTAAAAGTAACATTGATGGTTCCTGAAAGATAGTCTACGGTTCCTATACCATCACCTTGTAAATTACCAAATAAATTGTCTGTTACCGCTTGAGGTGTTGTAGTCTCGTTTATCGTGAGTGTGCCCGGAACAATCCCAGTATTTGCAGGTGTGTTAATAACGAATGTTGCGTTAACACCATCACCAAGAACTCCAGATGCAACGCTAGTTTGCTGATTGCTTGCAGTGTAAATTGGATATGAAGTGACTGTAGATCCAGAATACTGCTTTGGACTGTCATTATAATTCACAAAAAGAAGTCTTTGGATATCTTGAGGAGTCTTATACATTGTCCAAGATAAGAAATTAGTTTCATTTCCCGTTAAGGTCGAAGACCCAGTAATATCGTCTAATCTGTTTGTTGTCGGATTGAATCGGTTAATATAAGTTGTATCCGCAACGATCAGTTCTCTAGTATTGGCTTGTGTGTAGAAATTCATCACTCCCATCACGGGAAAACCTTGATGGTAATCATAAGTCGTGGTAACGTTAGTCAGATTGTCAGGGGCAGTTGAGAAGACCAGATGGATCTCACCAGTTGTGTAATCAATGGTAGATAATGCTGTATCAATAGATGTCCCTGAGAATCCCCCTAATCCATTGTCTGTTGCGATAAGTGGCACCGCCCCTATGGTATATAGGATTTGAACTGAACCGCGTCTAAGAGGCTTATTTGATGTAGTGTGATCAAATGTAGTCAATACTCCATCTGCCGCACCGATTAATTCATTGGCAATATTATGAACCATTCTAGATTCACAATACGTTAGATTAGAACCGCGTTGACCAGTCGCAAATTGAGTATATCCATCCCGAACTTGCCAAACACCTAGATAGACGAATCCATCCAAAAGCGTTTCTTGTGAATCATCAGGATTGAGCCACGGCTGTAGTTGCTTGTCTAAACCTGTAGCGAAGTTTGATATCAAGTAACCGTTATAATTCATTATGATATCCGTGTATAGATTACTGACCAAACTACTGTTTGCGGAGAACTACTATCGTTTACAACCATAAGATCATTACCTGAACCACCCCCAAACACAAAGTCAGGTCTAGCCGCAGATCCGCTATTACCAGCAATAGATTGAATGTTGTTTGAGCCAGCACGAACAATTGTCCAATACTTAAAAGCGCTTGAGTTATTTAATAGTGTGAAACCTGTGGCACAGTATCTATAGCCCGGATCTGGAAAAATGACTTGTGATGCATTACCTGCAAGTGTTGCAGAACCAATATTGTTATTTGGATATAGACGATCACCTGGAGTTAAAGCTATGGTTTGGAATGCGTTATACCAATACAACTGGGAGTTTCCTAGGGAGTCATTTTTGCTATATAAGATACCGTTACCGAATGGCAACGAAACAGGGTCTGCGCGATTAATAGTTGTAACTTGCTTGTGAATACCTTGTTGATTAACAAATGAATCAGAAAACAAGTGATCGTTATCTATGATATCTTTCAGTCTTTGAAAGTTAGTGTTATTCTGTGCGGGAAATAAACCCGGACTTTGGGTTGCATTTGGGACTGTAATTGAGAAAGTCATTAGAACCTAGGGGTAGATCGTTGATTCATTTGTTGTTGATATGTACGTGCGTAAACTTTGGCTTTGTAGTCGATAAACATTGGCATGATTCGTTGAACCATATCTTGCTCGCCGTAATCACTTAGAAGATCTATAGCGGCACCGTATGCAACATATCTCCATAGGTATGCGTGAGATATATTACCGTTTAAAGGCATCTCTACTTCAACTCGATAAGCGTTGATCTTTACATCATAAGCTTCATTTGGAGGGCCACGAAACGTAAGTTCTTGGTTATAGTACAAAACATCTATAGGTCTTTGAGGTTGATAAGCTTGTGTTTCAGGCCATCTCCAATAGAATTGGGCTGGATCTTCATACCAATTACATTGGAAACCATTGATGTAAACCAATGGCCCAATGGTAGTGTATTGAACACCCGGAGGTTGATCAGCAGGGTTTTCTAGATCTACAGGGAATGGATTAGGACTAAGAGCATCTATAGAAAAGTTCCACCATGTACGGTTTTCTTTTAGTCGTAATTGCTCTCCCATCTCCAATAGATAGAAATCGTTGATATATCCTAGGATGATTTGATCTGTGAATTGTGGATCAGATGCGTCCACTCTTCCAGTAGCATTTCTTACAATTTGAATAATATCGTTTGCTGATTTAGCCATCTAAGCCGCCAAGAATTCCATGTTTTGACAAGAGAATCTAGCTCTCTCTCCTACTTGTTTTGTTTCATATAAAGTGTCTCCACCATCTGTACACTTCACTTCGGCGAATATAGGCTCTGCCAATGAGTTTAAGAATTGGATTACTGGAAGACATAAATTATAGGTTTGGCCGGGCTTTAACTGTCCTTGCCAGTGAATGTGTTTCTTGTGAATAAGAACCTTCAGAACGTTGTCTGGCTGGTCGAATCGCTGAAACTTTACTTTGAATTTTGGATAGAAATCTTCTGTAGGCACTTGTACAGGTAGCTTGTTCTTACGTGCGTACTTGTTATAGATATCGAAGTGTTCTAGCTTTGTTGGAAGACCGTCTTCAGGATTGTATTCTTGTTCGGTTTCAATCGGTTGTGGAGTCATCGGTTGGACAGCCTCTTCCATTTCTTTTATTTTTTTGAAAGTCATATATTTTCTCTCGTGTTTAGGTTTTGCGTGTACAACGCTGGGCCTGTAAGGGTGAATTTGGCTAGACCGATATCTACAAAGGTTGTATATGATGTACCGTCTATCGGAGAGCCGTATTGATCGAATAAATCGAAGGTATCCGCAGTAACCTGACCAATCATAAATAGTTGGTTATTAAGTTCTTGCATACCTGTAAAGACAGGGCTAGTAACAAAGTCAGTAGCCCTGACGTATTGGTCATTGGTTAATCCATTACTAACAACAGTCACTCTGACAGGATTGCTCTTGTCAATGGCCGTTGGAGTCATTTGTCTGACAACAAAGCCAAGTTCTGTGTTAGCCATAGAAACTCCTTATACTTGACCTAAGTTTGTGTAAGCGTTAGAGGCAGAAGCTCTAATGTAAATCACATCACTAGCGGCACCCATGATTGCTGTACCAAGAGTGACTTGGAATATAGGCGCTGGGTTCTCTGTGTATAAAGATTCGCCAGTCAACGTAAACTGAGCGATACCATTGTTAACGAATGCTGTGTATCCTGTGCCGTCAATTGGAAGACCAGTTTGTGCATCATACAGAGCAAATGTGTTTGTAGTAACTCCACCAACCAAGAACAGTTTGTTGTTCAATTGTTCCATACCGGTAGCGCTAGCCACAGGAGATGTAACAAAGTCTGTTGCACGTACATACTGACCGTTTTCTAGTCCGTGACTTGCACATGTAACAACTGGAGGTAAAGCGGCTGTAATCGCAGTTGGAACGCGATGCTGGTCAGTGAAACCAGAACCATCACCCAATACAGTAACGCCATTTGTTGTCTCTAGTGTAGATGTTAAATTTGTTGTACCGCGGTTGATAATTAAATCATCGCCGTCAGGCATACCAAGAAACCAAACCCCTTGTAGGTTGTTTGTGTTTGTTCCATACTTAGTATAGTTCCACCATTCAATACATTCTGGAGCAAACGGCAATGTTAAATCGTATGCCGCACCTGCTGAAGTTAGTTTGAAGATGGCTGTGTTTGTGTCTTGAAAATCTCGTACGCTCATATTGAATCTCCTTAAGGTCTTGTTGATAAAAGGTTTATGACCCAACTGTCGTCCAAAATCGTGCAACCAAAACGGCCCTTCCAGCCCATAGTGCTTCTCTGATTCAAACTGTCTTCGCCAGCGCCTAAAGGTTTTATAATCATCTCAAGTGACTGATCATCAATCATTAACGTACCGTAAGCGTTAGCCGCAAACATTAAGTTAGAGTAGACTGGTGTAGACGCATTGGTTTTATAACCTTCTGAAGTCATAACAACGCGAACTTCATCCAACGCACCAAGCTCACTTTCAAGAACAGATTGCTGTCTTGGGTAGCTGGAAGTAGGGATAAAATTACCAAGTTGTTTGATGTTAGTACGTAGATCAGTATTAATGATCATCCAGTAAGCCGCCCATGTAGGCATAGTACCGATTGCAGGTTCCGCAGTAATGTTTGGAGCCATTTTTTTACCGTTATTACCCATAAGGTAATCTACAGCACGCTCTAAGTCAGTAACTGTTATCTCAGTAATAGCATTTCCATTCTGACCGTTTAAGCAGTCGATTTGAGAGCTAGTAGCAACAAGCATGTTTCTAATGAGTTTATCGTAAGTGCTTGCATTATTTTGACTTAGCATGTCGGCGACCTCATTACTTGTTTCATCTTGTACTGTGACAATGACGTCGTCGGATAGCTGTACGACCTTACCGTATTGTGAAACGACGGCTGTAACATCGAATTTAGAGACTTGCTCTGGGTTCGGTGTGACTCCTTCGGACAACGGCGTAAGGGCATCTGATAAATTTTCGAAACGACGAAAGATAGCACTCTTAGAGTTCTTCTGAGGGATACGTCTTTGTTGACTGAAAAATCCGTGTACATAAAATGGTTGATGTCTATCTAACAATACGTTGTCAAAATAGATTCCAACTTCTGGGTCAACCTGTGTGGTTGTAGTAGTTCCGTAAGCCATTTAAGGCCTCCTGTTTATTTCCCAGCTAACAGGTTTCGGCGATATTCTCTGAATTCCGGTTTACCGCGAATTGAATGTAAATAATCTGCGTTGTTGGCTTGTGAGCCTTTAGCGACAGTTACTGGACTTCCAGGCTTTTTAGAGTTCTCTACAATTCGTTGAGCATCAGTTTTCTGATTCTTAAATCTATCTGTAGGTTCTTCTTTAGGCATGTAGTCCTGTACAATTTCGTATGCTCTGGCATATCGGTTTGGGGCAGTTTCAATCGTCTGTGTTAGCCAAGGTTTTCGTTTAAGTATTTCATCTAAATGTTTGTTGATGACTTCCAAAGCTTTAGGATTGGACTCCACAAACGACTCTTCTAGAATCTGTCTGCGATTTCCAAGTGACGCTTGTTTTAAGCGCTCTTTCATCTCTGCTTTAGTAATGAATTCATCGTCATCTTCATCATCTTGTTGTTGACTTTCAGCATGTGCTTGAGCCTGTTGCAAGTTACGCAACTGTGCTTCTAGTTCCTGACGTTTTCTACGTTCAGCTTCTAAAGCTTGTAGTGGTACTTGACGTACTTCTGGCACTGCTTGTTCAACTTCATCTTCTACACCCTCGTTGACAGGGATTTCCATTTCGTCTTCTTCTGACATAATTTCCTTTTACAACCGTTTTTATCGCCCGAACATCGGCGCCATGTCTGATGTCGTCTCAGATATTTCGACCTTTTACTTTCTGTGGGCCTGTTTTAACCGTCTTACCAAGAGTCGGTAGTCTTAGACTGCCGTCTGGATTCATAATCCAAAGAAGTGTTTTAACCCCTCTCTTGTTATCTACCTCGTATAAGAAAGCATCCTTAACGAGCGGTGGCTTAGTGTCAGATGCCTCTAAAAAGGATCTGCCGATTTTCCCGCCTAATTCTTCGGGAAATTTTACTTTTCCAAGAATCCAATAGAGATCTTTCTTGTTGTTTTCATTTAAGATGCGTTCCATTTCCTTATTGTAATGCTCAGTCAAAGCGACTTTGGCATCTTCATGTTGTTTCCGGATTACATCTTCAGGTAAAACTAACAAGCTTGACCTCTTAAAGATTCTTGTGTTGCGCGTTGACCTTTGAGTGCCATAACCTTCTGATGATCAGAGTTATGGTAAACTTCTACTGCGCTGTTGATTGAAGATCCTTTTTTTGGAACTCCCATAGGGTTTCTCTTGTGAGAATATTCCCCAAATGCTGATGCACCTGCGCTACCTGTTGGTGGGTTATAACCCTTGCTGTAGGCGGTCATCTTTGCCATTTTCTGTGCCATACATACCTCGTTTGTTATGTTGGATTTTGTTGATCAGACGGCTCTTTTAACTGCTCTGTCTGTTCGATATCTTGTTGAACTTGTTCTTGTGCAAACTGTTGGTCTGCTACACGCATTTCATGTGATAAGCGCACCATGTCCATGATGCCTCGGTTATCCATGTCTTCAAGCTCGGCAATTGTTCTAACGTTATCAAGAAGTGCTTTCGCGTTGTTCTGTACGACTTCTGATTCACGTTCTTTAGCAAGTCCAAGATCTGCAAGTACACGCGCTCTACGCTCTTGTGCCAATGCGAGATTGTTTTCGACTTGTGAGTTTTCGAGAGCGGCTTTACGTTTCTCTGCTTCCATAGCGATTTGTTGCGCTTGTTCTTTAGCTTGTTGTATTTCAGCCATTTTCTGACGTAGACGACCTTTGCCCTGAAGAGGAGCGGCATCAATAATTTCGTCTTGTGGAATGTCTATGCCAATTTCTCGTAATTGCAATAGCTGATAGTAGTAAGCTTCTTTTTGAGTCGTTGTCAGGATTGCTTGTTTGATTTGAGAATCGTATTGACCAAACTCACCTGTAAAGAATTCTTCGGTAGGTTCTCTGCCAGTAATACGCCAGATCTTTCCAGCGCTATAGTTCTTCTGAATACATTCAAGAACAAGTGATCCAAGCCACTTTAAGGTCTGTTCAAGATTGTCATATAGACCTCTGTTGCCTTTAAGACCGTTAGAGGCTCTAACTTCAGCAAGTCTTCCTGAGACTTGTGAATCTCCACTAGAGGATATGCCAAGAAGCTCTTCTGATCCACCCGGAATTTCCATGATGTTTTTGTCGATAATATCTTGGTATTGTAGGTAACCGGGAGGTACTTGTGGAGGTTGTATTTCTCGTATGTCTGCATGGATATCTGAACCCTCGTTGATGATAATGTTTCGGGCTTGTCCGGACTGCAATAACATCGTTGGGTCTAATACAGCACCGTTTTTAGATATCCATCCCGTGTTGATGACGGATTCCATAAGATCAATTATCTGGCTGTGGCGACGGTTATATTGTCTTTGCGCATCTGTGATTTGTCTCACAAGTCCTTGAACCTTAAGCTCGAACGAGTCTATTAACGGTTCAAAATAAGTTAGGATTGGCAAGAAGGGGTAGTTATCCACTTTAGTCGGGTCTGGGCCTTCATATAGAAGACGACCACCAACAATGATATTCAACTCTACAGTCTGTTTGTAAGCGTTAATCAGTTGAACTGATGGATTTTGTTTAAGCGCTTCCTTGAGATATTTAAGTTCTTCTTTAGAGCCGTTCCACTCTTGAGTTACTCCTGTATCCATATCAACAAGATATTGTTGATTCTTGTTTACACGAACCCAGTATTGGTCAAAAGTCAATAGGTTCTTGGCAATATATGTGCTGTTGTATTGTCTGTAGAGTCCTAAATATTGGTATTTGTTATCTCTAATACCTGTTGGGATGGAGTCAATAATACTTGGATCAATGTCTGGTAACAAAGCTTTAACTTGATCTCGGCTAAGTAAATCACGTGTAGATGCTTGATCGCATGTATCCAGATTTCTAGTAGTAAAGAATGGATCTAACATCAAGGCATTAAATGGTTTCCAATAAAATTTGATGTCGCCATTCACCTTATCTTTTGAATAGTCCATGTAGAATCCTACGATAGCTAGTCCTGTCTTTAGGGAGTGTTCAAAAGCTTCGGAAATTACATGATGCGCATTCCCTTTCTCGTAGACATAGATCATTGCGTCAGATAAAATATCCGCAGTTTCTTCGTCGGAATCTTCTTGAGGAGCGACTACAGTTGAGACTCGATTTTCTCTTTCGTATCCAGAATACAAATTTATAACACGACGTATCTTGTTTAGTTCCAAGACCATTCGGTTTTGTTTTTGTAATGCGTAGCGCTCAGCTTGAGTCCAGTTTGATCCAGAATATGCTCGAAGATCTTTATATGCGGCGGCATAGTAAGTTCCCCATGTCCTGTAGGCATCGTAGAAAAATTGATTGAATTTTGAGACTTTAGTGTCAGGATCAGGATTATAGGGCATTAATAACTCACCAAGTTGTTGAGTAAGAATCGTTTAAGTCTTAAATCAACATCTTGGTATATGCGTTATTTATTGTAAAATCGCGTTAAACCGCGTTTAAAGCTCTTAGGCGCTTCCACTCTTCTGCGGTGAGTGATGTGTTGCCTTGAGTCTTACTAAGCGCTTGAACGCCGTATATGAGAGCTTTGGATGCGTGGGATGCCCAATCATGCAAAGACTTCTCGCGATAACAACCCAGCTTGTCATTCCACTCTTTTCGGAATGCGTCTAAAGACTTCAATCCCTTAGCACACTTAGTTTGATCAAACCACATGCGATTAAATACGTTTCTAGTGGCATCTATACCAAACATTTCGTTACGTTCATATGGTACTATGTCTACTTTGAGACCTAAGTCACGGGCAATATCCGCAAAAGACTTGCCAGTTCCAGGCTCTCTCTTTGCAGCATCAAAAGGCATATAGTGCTTCTCAAATATGTATGGAGTCTTTTTAAGCCAATTTACATAATGAGCTAAGGCTTCACCTGAGTTCTCATAGTAGTCTATGTACCTTATTTCTTTTCCGATAGTCTGAAATACCCAAATTACGCAGTCGTCAGATATTCCAATATCCCAACTGGTAAACGTAGGCGCATTCTCATCATATGGTAGATGGCATATTCTATGTTCTGTTCTAGCTTTCGCCATTTGTGTTCCAAAATACAATCCTTCATTAGAAGAAGAAAACGCTTCTTCAGGTGTGCTTGGATACTCTCTTGTCATGTAATCCATTTGTGTCTCTGCTTTTTTGACGTACCATGCGCGCTGTCCTTCTGTTAATGTTATTTCTAGCTCTCGTTCTAGCTTGTCGAAGTAGTCTGTCTGTTCTTTAGTGAATCTTATATCGTGATGATCTAACGTATATTCAGGCTCTTTCCACCAAGGAAAAAACCAAAACTTCCAATCTAAAGGTGACAGATCTCGTTTCTCCAACTGCATGTCCAAAGCTCGTTTGCATATGTCATAGAAAGATCCACCACGACCCCTTGCAGTGGATTCAATGCAACAGAATTGTCCGGCTTGGATAGTGTTAATAGCTCCTGAAATGATCTCGTCGGCTTTCTTGGGGTTATCAACACAAATTTTCGCGAACTCAGTGATGTGCAGTAATTGCAAAGTCCCTGAACGTAAAGATGTACCGACACGGAAAACAGATCCGTTACTAAAGCGCAACTGGTTAACGTTGTCTCTATCCGCTCGCACAATATGCCTAAGGAAATCTGGTAAATTGTCATATGCAAATTTCACTTTATCTATGAAGATTTCTTTCGAGTTATCCTTGTTATCCGCAATGATAGCCGCGTTCACGTTATCGTTGAAGAGGCATGTGTCCAGAAACATCAACGCGTGCCATGTTGTACAGCCGAGTTGGCGGGCCTTAAGGATGACATTTAAGTAATGTGGCTTTGATAATTGCTTCTGAGCCCAGTTGGGCTTGAAAAGAACTTTATTTCCTGACTTGTCTTTGATCCAGTAGAGGTTTGACATCCTCCAGTCTTTATTTGCCAGCAATCGAAATGCCGCTGTTTCACTTAACACGATGTATCATCTCACTTTGCTTTCCTGAGATACATGGCTTCGCGTCGGGAGGCACCCAATCCTTCCCTATCTTTTTCCAGATGGGAGGATCTCTTTGTTTATTGATTTTATGGGCTGGCTCCCATGAACAAGCATCACATAAAGTGACACCTCCTAAGACATGCTCAAAATACTCTAACTCTTCTGGGCAACCACAATTCTGACATTGGTTACTCAACATGATTATCGTTCTCTGGTTCCGGTTGAACATCAACTTCTATAGGCTGTTCTGTTGGTTGTATCAACGGAATTACTTTCCGGTTATCTAAAATCTCAAATGCACTCACATCTTCTATAGAGATCATGATACTATTGGAGTCGTCATACATTGGTACAAATTTTGGATGACTAGCAAGCTCAACAAGCGAATCTTCTGATGCGTATAAGCTGATGTTCTGCCCTGATTTAAGTAATAGTCGGACTGTTTTGTCGTTTTCTTTTTTCATTTTTTCTCCTGTGTGTTTCAAATATATTATACGTAAGTCGTACGTACTCATCATAATAGGATATATTATCCAAGCATTCAACATATATTTCTTGCAAGCCTTTGATTCTTATGATATTGTGTCTAATAACTTAAACAGATGGATGGTACATATGGATATAAAGATTTTTGGTGATCACGAGCAATCTACAATAGATCAAATGAATACAGTCTGCTCAGACGAAAGGGTTAAACATGCAGTACTTTGCGCTGATGCTCATCTTGGTTATAGCGTCCCTGTGGGTGGCGTTGTTGCGTATGATGGATACATAAATGTTAATGGGGTTGGGTATGATATTGCTTGTGGATGTAAAGCTGTCCGCGTAGATAAAGATTCGGATCATGTACGCAATGACATCTATAGAATCATGAACGACATAGAAAAACATATCAGCTTTGGCGTGGGAAGAAAAAATAATGAAAGGGTAGATCATGAATTATTTGATGATGCTTTATGGGAAGAAATTCCATTGCTAAAAGGTCTTAAAGAAAAAGCAATGGATCAACTAGGGACGGTTGGATCTGGCAACCATTTTGTTGATGTATTTATTGATGATAGTGATAGACCTTGGGTTGGTGTACATTTTGGCTCTAGAGGTCTAGGCCACAGTATATGCACTGAATTTGTAAAACTAGGTGGAGGAAAAGATGGTGTACACGCGGAACCAGTCATTTTTGCAGAAGGCTCTGACTTGGGTGAGCAATATATTAAGTGCATGGAGATGGCGGGAAGATACGCCTATGCAGGTAGAGACTGGGTGTGTAGTCGAGTCGCAAAAATTCTTAAGTCGGATATCTTGGAAGAAGTACATAATCACCATAATTTTGCATGGCGAGAAAAGCACTTTGGAAAAGATTTATGGGTCATCCGCAAAGGAGCTACACCTAATTCTGTTGGCTTACAAAGTTTCGTGGGCGGTTCAATGGGCGATTACTCATACATCCTTGAAGGAGTCGAATCCACAGACTCTACTGAGTCGTTATATTCAACCGTTCACGGTGCCGGAAGAGTCATGGGTCGTACTCAAGCAAAAGGTAAGACACACAGGAAGACTGGTGCAATACTCACGCCCGCTCTTGTCAGCAAAGAAGACATGCAGGATTGGATTAAAAAGTTTGGTGTAGAATTACGAGGAGCTGATGTGGATGAATCTCCACACGTATATAAAAGAATTGATGAAGTATTACATCATCATCGAAACACAACTAAAATAGTTCACAGACTTAAACCAATTGGGGTGGCAATGTGTCCACCCCATATTCGAGATCCCTATAAAGACTAGGTTAGCAATCAGTCTTTCTTTCTTTATTAATTTGCTTAGTTTTGAATTCCATAAATTCAACAATGTCAGAATCTTGATCTTTCCATGCTATAATTTTGTATGGATTCCCAAGACTCCAACCTGTGGCCGGATCAAATTTAGATGAGCTTGTTTTACACTTCGCACTATAAGGACAGTAATAAATTACTTCCACTTCTTGATCTTTATCTTCTGGAAGACCATCATTCACCAGGATAAAATCTCCTAAGTCGAAATCGCTGTCATCTCTATTATTTTTAGCTTCTTTACACTTGCACATATTATTCTCACTTTTTTTATTATTTTCTGTTAAACGTCCTACGGCACGTTGGGAAAGATATTCCCAATACCTGTTGTAATATTCTACCCAATCAACTCTATCCATATTATTCTCCATTCTCTATGGAAACCCTAGGACTCGAACCTAGAAGAATCCGGTTTAATCACCCGGTGCTTTACCCATTTTAAGCTAGGTTTCCAACACTATAAAGGATCTTATTCTGATCAAGTTATTCGATCCCCTCCTCTTCAGGACTGACTCCATGTAAACCCGCTGTACATTGCACATCTAGAAACAGGTAGGATTCGAACCTACGGAACATATTTTCTTTGCTTCAAAGGCATTGAAAATCATCTACTCGTGAATCCAAGTTGCATTCAGCCACTCTGCCACTGTTTCATTTGACAAGGGAGGTCTCGAACCGCCGACTCCCGACTTCAAAGGCCGATGTTCTACCACTGAACTACTTGTCATCAACTCAAAGACTAGGGTGGTTGGACTTACACCAACTTAATAGGATTTGCCGTCCGCGCATCGTCTACTTCCGCTTCACCCACGTGATTTTAAATGTGCGCCCCCTTGCAAGAGAATTTACCAATATTAGGTTGGATTCGTACCTTCTGGCGCACAATCAAGGAGGAGGGATTTGAACCCCCGAAAGTGGATTACAAGTTCCACCGCTCTAGCCTATCCCGAGCATCTCCTCGTAAAACCCTCAGTATTTTCTACACCGCTGAGGTAACCGGCCTATCGTTATATATATGTACGCACAAACAGGGAGGACGACATCGCAGTCTCGTCTGGTACCGACCCACTTGGCTCCCCATAAACATTAGCGGCACGTGGAGTCGAACCACGACTATCGAGGCTTATGAGACCTGATATGGAACCACCATTTACCGCGACATAAATACTATAGTGGGATTCGAACCCACGCCACTGCATATCCGTTAAGATATCGCCTCTCTACCAACTGAGTTATATAGCATGATGATTGTATGCCGACACTGGACAACCAACAAACCTCTATTACCACGCGGTTGGGCTTGAACCAACGACAGACACTCCGATCAGGGAACCGCTCTACCAACTGAGCTACGCGCGTACACCGCTAGAATATAACTAGCTTTTCTTTTTTTTTAGAGGCTCTAACAAGTGTTCTAGATTACACTTCTCACGAAGCATCTTGTTTAAATCTTCACCTTCACTAGCGATTGATCTAGTTCTGTATTCAATACGAGAGTTAAGACTCTCTAACTCTTCTTCAATCAACTTGATAGCAGTTTCTGTTTGATCCGTATCTAGAACTATATTACTTTTAGTATTTCTACGTTCTTGTTCTTTCATCATTTCATTATAGCTTTTGAAACACATATTATTTTTCCTGTTGTTATGTTCACTTATTATATATCCAAGTGGGTCTTGCAACCACCATGCTTGATCTTTATTTATTTTTGTTATTGGCACTTATTACTTCTTAGGTAATCTTTCTTAAACCGACGCCAAACTGACTTGGGTACTTCATCTCCGAATACACCCTTTAGAGTGGCTTTCAGTATCTTGGCACGCGTCTTTCTCATACATTCTCCGGTTAAAGATCATAATATAATATATAACATTTTCGTACTACGATATTTTATAAATATTTTATAAATATATTTGACATGACTTCACAACACTATACGAACAGGTTTATTGATATGATTATAATTTTGATCAACGACTGATGCGTTTACACATTGCATTCCTGTGAAATCCCTGATTTGTCCCCCACACTCATGTATGTGACCGAATACGTGCAACTTAGGCTCAATCTTGTTAATGACGCTTCGGAGGTCAGGACATCCTGTACGTTTGTGATACGCATGATCTAAGACATTCCTTGGAGGAGAATGAGTTACCAAGATATCTGTATCCTCAGGAATTAACGCCCACTTCTCTTTAAGATCATCCGCATCAAGTGCGAATGCCATGCACTCAGGGTTTTGTCTATAAAACTTTGCAGTCCAAGGAGATCCCCAGATCTTTAGTCCCTCGAATTCAGTGCCAGAATCGCATAGGTATTCTATGTCATCAACATAGTCCTCAAAGAACAGTGGATGATCCACCAAGATGTTATCGTGATTACCAGCGATTATAATAATCTTTTTGTAGTCTTGTATATCAACCCATTCAATAAATTCTTGTAACTGTTCTGGCGTATCCCTTGCTGTAAGGTCTCCAGCAATGATCAATAGATCACCGCCCTCAAGTTCTGGCTTATAACCGTGCAGGTCTGATATGCAATCAATCTTCATTTAATCTTATCCTTTAGTATCTCAATTACTTCCTGAACACTATTGCTATTTATCGCATTCCAACCCATCATGAGGGCTAGATCTGTTGTTGTAGGTAACAAAGAAGAAATTAAAAATGATACAAATGCAATGATAGCCAAATATATGAAAGTGTATTTGTAGGGTCTAAAACCCCTTGCATCCATATCATAAGTACCTTTAGGATCAGGAAGAGCGGATAAAATAAATATGATTATAGAAAAACCTGAAAATATCGTAGATAAAGTACCTACAGTTTGAAATAACGTATGCAAATGTGGTAATCGTAGTAACCAATATAATTCCATGTTTTATCCTATGTAGATTAGGTCATCTGTTTTAACTTCTATTTTTATTTCGTGAGGATTAAATGGCTTAGAGATAATATGTCTACCGTTTTTAGTCGCATAATCTGCCAAGATATAATCTTCTGGAATTCTATCAATTGCTTTTTCGTATTCTTCATCTTCATCACAGTCAATCAGAAAATAACTTTGTTGCTTAGATGAGGGACACATTAGACAACTAAAGAATCGATTTACTATGTCTACATAGAATTCTGTTTTTGCTATCTCGCAATGATTTTCCAAATCCAATTCACGACGCTTAAACTGATGAGATGTTTTTGTCATTGATCGGCTATTAACCGAGGAATAGATTCTGTGGTTAGGGTATGCAGTAGCTTGTAGGTGGCGTAGTTGCTCAATCTTATTATTCCAATCTACAATGCCATTAGAGATCATTTTTATGGATTTACGTTGAGCATTTCCTGTAGAACCATCTTTGTTTCTGTGTAATAACATAACACCGCGAACACCATCCTTGAAGGTGTCTGGTAGTTCACTTAGATCGTCTATTAACATCTATCTACCCTTGTAATCTGTTTCATAAAATCCTGAGCCTTTAAAGTGGATTGCAGATCCACCACCGAAACCCTTATTCATAGTTTTGTGACAAACTAAACATAAAACTTGCGGCTCGTGAGTTATGTTATGATGAACAACTCTTGTTCTATTGCATTCAGGGCATTTGTATTCATAAGTCGGCACTCAAACACCTCATTGATAATGCTTTTAATTCATCCGCTTCATAAATCTGACGAGTTACAATCCAACAGATTAAAGATCGAAATATTGATGATTTAAAAACTATTGTTTTTACTTGCTTAGCTATTTCTAAGGATTCACACTCACATAAAACATGCAAACCACCATCTTTACCAAATGTTATTATGAAATAATCTTTAGGCATTATTCCCAAACCCACTTTTGATCATCTTCATGATCTTCAATGTCATAACGATACTCCCCGCACGATTGACATTGGTTATTAGTATCAAACCAAGTAAATGCCGAAAATGTACAGAAGTCGCACTTGGCTAGATAGAAGGGTTCATTAAGAATAGTCATATGTAACCCCATTACACCATCTACTGAAGGATACGAACATATCCGACAAGAATACTACAAACATCATTAACCCACACAATATAAATAACTTGCATTCAACACACCACCCGAATGCGAATAACAACATACAAATTATGTTCATTATTCTGTAACCTTGATTAGTCATCATATCCCCTTAGTCGTATTGTTAACCATTTACGTTCATTCAGCTTCACATGACCTTGCCAACCACAACAAGGACAGTCATAATGATTTTTCTTGTAGTATTGTTTCTTTGTCATAGTCGGTTCTCTGCTTTTCTTTATTAGTTCTATACATGCGCCCTGATAAACAATAAGAACATCCACCATGATTCCAACAATACTTAGAAGCTTGCCTAGTTAATTTTCGGTGTTCTTTCTTGTGTAAAATTGCTTTGTCTAGACTCATTAGATTATCTTAGATATGGGATGTTATCTTCGTGCATACATCTATCAGTTGTTAATCCATAGCTCTTTGTGTAATCTCTATATGTGCAGTCTTTCTTGATTCTGATTACGGTGTCGTCTTGTCCTACGTATGACCAACCTTCTTTAAAATCCCAAGCCAGCATTCTTAAAACACGACTAGGAATAGAATTTGTGCATGTGTTCTCTAGTTCTTTAATTCTATCCACAAGGCGTTCTTGTTTCATTTCATGGCTCATAGACTCAGCAGAGCTACCATTACAGAAACCCCAAAAGAAAACAATAACACTATATAGAATACCAATAGCCCAATATAATAAATCCCAATAATCCATTATTCCACCACCGCCATTACTTCTGTTTCGCAGATTATAATTAAGTCTTCATGCTCTATATGCCATGATCCAAATTTATTAAAGAATACTTTCTGCCCGACAATGTATTTTGAGTCAGTTGCGATATTATGTATGATCCCAATGTTGGGATATTCTTTTGGCATGGTGATAATGCCATTATTCATTGTTGGTTCTTCAACATATTTTTTGATAACCAGTTTTCCCGATACAGGAGTTATATTCATTCTGGAGTTTCCGTTTTTACATTATTGTTTATTGTTTTAATATTTCCTTGGATCATCTGTACTGCGTACTCATGTCCTTTAATGGCTTGCGCCCTGCTAAAGTAGCGTTGTTTCCATAGATGATATTGATCATGATTATCGTTGAATATCATTGTTTCATAGATCAATGGAGCCATATTTCCGTAGATACCCATATCTTTACCAACGTGAATTGTCGATATTCTATATCCACCAAACGTAGTATCTGCAACGTGTCGTTCTGGAGAGCGTTGTATATCTCCCCATTGTTCCATAGTTATTTCTTTTCCATCAAAGTCGTAATACATTATTCGCGTTCTACTCCTTCGGGTAAGTTAATGGTACAGTCAGAAACATTCATGGTCACAATATTCTTGTTGTCAATTGAATCCGCGATCCACAATGAGCCAGACATGATAACCATAGACAGCCCAGCAAATTCACAATCAAGTTTGATGCAATACATACCACACAAATATAATAGAAATATAAGAAATCTAGACACGGTCACTCCGTTTTATTGGGATTAACTTGATCATCTTTCTTGGTTCTTTTCTGACAGATTCTACAATGCGCACACTAGTGTAACGCGGATCATAAGAATCTGTTTTAATTAATTTTGGTTCTTCATATACCACACTGTAGCCCTCAGGAGCTTGATTTATATAGAACCATCCCGAATCACCGTAGTGGTTTTGGTGTTTAACATATCCACTATATAAGGGATGTCTAACAGGAGTTCTGTATTCTTGAGTAGTATTATACATTTTAGACCAACCATTAGGGATTGTTTCAGATTCATGAATCCATGAAGAAAGTCCATAATCAGATTGTATTCTGATATAATCAGTGTATTTCTCGTGTCTTATTACATCAAAGTTCATTTATCATCTCCATCTTCGTGGTCGCTGTCATAGTCATCATCTTGATCATCAAAGTAACCAAACTTTTCTACAATAGCTCTTTCAGCTTCGTGGAACTTATCCCAATGCTCTTCAGCTTCAGAAACCATTGCTTTGAATTCTGGATCACCATCATCCAGATGATTAGACCCGATTCCATAATGGAACCCTTCATTAAGACCGCCACCTTCCCATGCACACTTATCCATAAACTGTCTTTTAGTATATAAATCACTCACTTCGTTACCTCGTTATTGTAGTCTTCAATATATATATATCCCCAAAAAATTCCCAGAAAAAAATAATATATTATCAATATAACAATAAAGAAATGTATTGATACGGTATTGGAATTACATGATACAGGGATATGAACCCAAAAAAATCCCATAAGATAATTTTGGATACACACCAAGAATAATTTGGATATAGAATATTTCAGAGAATGTGGTTTATAAGTGACAGGGGAATATAATGTATTATAATTAGTGACCGCTTCTATTAAGGATCGTGGGGGTCATGTTTTCCGGTTCCATGTCCAGATAACGCGCACACACGCACACACGCACGCGTTAGATGTATTAACACAATGACGCGCACACACACGCATGTATAGGCGCGATAATGTATTACAATCAATTTACCGTAAAGTGTTGTTGTACGCCATCATTTGATTAACGTACAAAATAATATGTATTGTGGAGTATGTCTGAGAGGGTATTTAATCAGTAACAGGAGATTTAGAACGATTCATAACGAAGTCTAATGCCGCTCTGGTAGCACCCTCAACCATGATATCTCTATCTTGATCATAACCGCGTTTCTTGCCTATTGTCTTAAGTAAGAATAAACCTGCTGTAGTATCACCTGAGAGGGCTTTATTCTGGAAGACGTCTTCGAGAGAATCAAGAAAACGCTCTCTACATGTGTCTAAAGCTTGTTTTATTTCAGGCTCAGCGTTAACCCGCAAATGGATTGTATGGCGATTACATTTAAGACTATCAGCCGCCCGAGAAATATTTCCCCTAGCTTTAGTAATAGCCTCTATAATAAGTTCAGAGGGTATCTTTACACCTGATTGAGGCTTCTTGGCTACTTCTGCGGTCTTATCTGCGTATTTTGGATATCCCATAAACATTAATCTTGTTGTATATAGTCCTATAAACCTGACCACTGGCGTGGTGCTGGTGTTCAAGACTGATTATATCATCAATCTAATTTATTCCGCTGATTATGTCAAATTTCCGCATTCTAATGCTGCAAATGTTGGTCGTAAACCACTAAATACCAATGACTTGCACATAAATTATTAATATATCTTGCATATAATTCTAATATATGTTATTGTCATTACTTCTTAATCGCAAAAGATCTGTTGATTACTGCTATCGAGCGAATACGCAAAGACGTAGACACAAAAACAAGACATGAAATTAAGAGACACAATAACACTAAACACAATAACAACGGTTATCAAATGATATCAAAAGAGATACAATCCAAGCTAGATTATAATCGTGCTATACTTGACGATTACAAATCTAAACTGAAGGACGCCAAAAATACTCCCGACTTTCGAGCTATAGATTATTATCTTGCTCATATTAGAGCTGTAGAGAAGGCTATAAGTATGTTACATGCTCAATCAAGACAAGCAAATAACAATCTGTATAAAGAGTATCTATAAATAACGATACGCCCTCTTAACTTCAGTTGAGGGGGCTATATTGCGATTTATGCAATACACAAACTAAACATACAGGAATATTATGGATTTATACGAGTTATACGATTACTTACCGCAACAATGTATTTATGAGCTTAACAGTTGCGGAAGTGTTGACGAGTGCGCGGAATATTGGGCTAACGAGCTTGATTTATGCAACGACTACACAACAGGACAACTTAGACGAGCATTAAAAAGTTATGCAATTAAAGGTTTAATGAAAATGGATAAAAAAACCTTAGCGGAGTATTGCGTTTGGTTATCCGCTTGTCTAGATGACGAAATACATATTGCATACGTCAAGGGCGGTTATTAATGAATGATATCAAAAAATTTTTAATAAAGTCAATTAACAATCTAGAATTTGATTTTAAAGAGTTAAGAGAAAAGCACGGATTATTATTACTAAAAAGCTACGATAAAGATCTGTATTGTTACAAGTGTGGACAATATTCTGTATTCGTAAATTTGTTAGCAATGATTATTGAATACGAGCTTAAATAACAAGCTCACGGCATAACTTGATTGTGCCGTGCTACATGTTATTTAACATGACACAATAAAGACTAAACACAAATAAACGGGGTTTTATGCTTACTATTATTAACACTCAATATTTAATTGAGAAACGCGCATATCTAGAAAATCATCTTAAAGAGGTACCAAATTGCCCTCCATTAATCAAACATAGATACTGGGGCGCAATCGAATTAATCAATACTATTCTTAAAGACTTGGGGGCATAATGAAAAATCTATTTAAGCTAAATAACAAGCAAATGAAACGCTCAGGACGTGGTAAATGGATTTATGACGATAAATGGATTACGAACGGTCACTTTATGATCAATCGGAGTCTAGTAGTTAATCACCATGCTTATTGTACGCCAGATCATGATTATAATGAAAACCTAGAGAGAGTTATTCCTTGTGCCGTGGAAATAATTTACAAGAAAACAAACAGATTGTTTGAAGTAGGTAAGGAGCTTTCTAGGGAGTTTGAGTCTGATTGTGGGCAAAAAGCTTATTTTGACAACGATTATATTACTCATTTTGAAATAGATTTTGTCAAAGGATCTGATGAGTATAACGCCTTTATTGCTCACGAAGGCCAAATAGTTCTTATGCCGAAACGTAAGCCAGCGGAGGCATAATGTCGGAATATATGGAAGAAAGCGCGGTTGAGTCTCTAGTGCATAGCGTGTTTATCTCGCAGATTATTATAATCAACGAGCAAAAACACGAAGTAACGAGTATCGAGTACAAGAACGGATTTATACGATTAGAAACCATAAGGCACGTCACTTTCACAAGTGACGGCCAAATTTTAAGAGAATAACATGCAATATATACAAATAAAGTGTTACAGACTGGACGACATAGAGCGTTATTCCGTAGTAAACACAAAAACAAATTCATTTTACGGCAAAGACTTGACTTTTGAGCAAGCTCTCAAACTAGAAAGACAAGTATTGAACGCTATACAACACAAGGGGATATAATGAAAGAAAGACTTGAACATTTGATCACTGAATACAGAATGACGCTCAGTGTATTAGAGAGAAACAAAAAAACAGAAAAGGACGCGGGTAGGGGTGAAAATGAGTCATATTTTCATGGCTGTTGGTGTCAACTTGGCAAGGTGCTATGTGACCTTGAAGGCTGGAAACGCAAGTTAGAGTCGGAGTAAGAAACTAGACAATAAGCAAGATTATCTCGCATATAGTCTATGTAAAAATTATTAATATGTGCTTTATTGTTCTTATATGAATAAGAAACAAGAAACAGCTATTAAGAAAACATTCGGCTTGAATATACGTTTATTACGTTATCAAGCCGACTTATCGCAAGAACAGCTTGCGGAACGTGCCAATATACACCCAACATATCTCAGCAGTATTGAGAAAGGAGAACGTAGCATTGGACTAATAAAGATTATGAAACTAGCTAAGGCTTTGGGCGTGTCGCCTAGAGACTTAATGCCTGAATAAACCTAAGGATTAATCCCGAATCTAGTACTTAATTGACCTAATTTTGACCTAATTTTGACCTAATTAAGTACTAGGACTTGCGATTAAACGTAAGACACAAACTAAACATAAGACTAAACAAAGGAAATTGTATGATCCAATGTTATTTTGCGTGCTTGAGCGCGTACAACAACGGTTATTTACATGGTAAACATATCGACATGACACAAGATATTGACGATATCAAACAACAAATTGCGGATATGTTGAAGGAATCCCCAGTAATGGAGTTATACGGCGAAACAGCCGAGGAGTGGGAAATACACGATCATGAAGGTTTCGAGTCGGTACATGTAGATAACTATAATCTAGATCAATTGAATGAAATTGCAATTGCTTTATCTGAAAGTGATGATCCCGAAATTCTAGCAGATATTTTTAATGATTTCTATGACGGTAAAAACATACAATCAGCTATTGATTATATCGAAGAAAATGACGCGGGGGAACATTCCGACTTAGAAGAGTTTGCGGAAAGCTATTATTCGGATTGCTACGAGCCTATTCCGAAACACTTACAATATTATATTGCATGGGACAAAATGGCGCGCGACATGGAATTAAACGGCGAAATAAGAACATATGACACTAAATCAGGTGTTAGGGTGCTTTGGAATCGCTAAAAACAATGTGCGGGAACAATGCAACTTGCCCCGCACAACAACAAACACAAAGGGACTATATGTCAAAAACTATTACAAAAACAACCACAAAATCAAAAACAAAATCGACTGAAAAGCTAGAGCCTGAAAAGCAGTCAAATACAAAAGACACTTTAATATTGGAATACAAGCTACATTTTCACAGACATTTGTTTTATCCCGTCAACGAACTAGCAAAAAAAATGGCAGAATTCCGCGGTCGCACTAGTTTTGTACATAGCGAAGTAGAGTTTTTAAAGTCTGTCGGTTTCTTAATAAAAATTGAGGTGCCACAAATTGATTACAACGAAATTATAAAAATAGCTTCTCAACAAAATCTTAGGGGATTACCCAGAAAATCACGGACTACAAATAAAAAGACATGAAATACATTATCTACTTGAGAGCTTCCGATCCGAAACAAGAAAAGCGAAAGCCCGCGGATAAACAAAAAGACGACGGTTTGGGAATCCAAGCCCAACGCTATGCGTGTATTCAGTATATCGAGAGAATGGGGGGCGGTGAGTATATAGAATTCAAAGATATACGCACAGGCACAGACAAAAAATGTATTGGTATCGAAGCTAGAAAACAGCTATCTTTAGCGCTTGATAGTGCTAGTGCTTCAGATATATTTCTTGTTGCAAAGCGTGACCGTTTGGCGCGTGATCCGTTTGTTTGTCTGGAAGTTGAACGCCGACTTAAAAAATGCAAGGCAAGCTTGATCTGTTTAGACTGTTTATCGTCCGGCAATCGTTTACAGGATGAACTGATGAACGGCATAGTTGATAACTTCGCACGATACGAGGCCGGAATGATATCAGAACGAATCAAAAAAGCGCTTGATCAAAAGAAGTTGCGCGGTGAGAGAATGGGGCATATTCCCTTCGGGTACAAGTGCAACGGCTCTAAGTTGATTAAAGACAAACAAGAACAAATAACCCTTGGACTTATTCAAATGTTTTTTGCTGAAAAAATGACATGCCGAGAAGTTGCGGGCATGATTAATAGTCTTAAACGCCCGACTAGATCGGGAAGGCCTTGGACTTACGGGGCGGTCAATCGAATATACAAAAACAACAAGGCGCATAATGGATAAAATCAAAGAGATTCTCAAGGGTCAAATAGAAAAATATAAGTCATGGAAAATTCCAAGGGATGATCAAGATATAGATATTGATAGCCTTTATTATGATGAGGCTTATACGTTATTCCACGAGTTAGACCGTGGTCAATGTCAACAAATCATGGAAGAGTTAATTAAATAATGTTACAATCAAAATAAAGGAGTATTATTATGTGGGAAACAATAGGTATTATTGTTGCGATAGTTGCAACAGGATTTACAGTCATAGGCTTTATCTATACGTTCTTAAGAAATTTTAAGACTGATATTAATGGTCATATATCTCGTATCGAAACCAGAATGGATATTCTAGATGATAGAATGTTTCAACTTGCCACTGGAAAATCACTACAAGATGCGATTCTTGAAGAGAGAGTTAAGAGAGAAGACGCCAAGAAAGCATAGAAATGACCTAGAATCAATTTTTTATCAAAAGCAATATAATCACACCAGAAAAACCCTAACCTCAAGGAAAGGGTGTTTCTGTGTGTTTAATCACTATGCGGACATCTTAAATAATGTACCAAATTTGGTACACTCTTCGACAAGAATTACAGTGCGTGGATTGTCGGAATAGAATTTCTCAACAGATCCAAGACTAACGCAATTATCATCTTCGTAGACGTATGATGTCATAACATCTAAATACAGTTTAACGAGATTGTCGCAATCTGGCTTCTTTATATGCCGAAGATTTTCCATAAGCGTATTCAACTTCTCATTTTTTGGCATACTTTTTGGGATTGGCATATAAAACCAAAATGAAACTTTCGGATACTGGAATTTCTGAGCTAGAGATTGACATTGTTCTTCAACCTCTAATTTCAGCTCGTTCTTAAGCGCACCTTGTGGGTCGTAGTGCATGATCTTACGCCCACGCTTAAAAACTCGTGTTCGTGCCTGTGGAACAGGGTCACCCTGCAAGACAATCTTCAATGTCATTAAGTTGCACCCAAAATACTAACGTTATGCTGAAGTAAATTGAACATTTTGAATTCTTCTTGAACATACTCAAGCTCTTTTTCTAGATACTCCATACGCTTCTCGTTAATTCCTTGCATGTTAGTGATATAGTCCTCAATAACATCTTTGAGCGTATGTTTTTTTGTTGTAGTCATGATAGCACCTTCGATAAAACCTTTAACATTCCAGCCGTTGAAACTAGAACAGCTATTAATAATAAAACTACAGCCACAGGAATCCATAATGGAGATAGTACCCAAAGCCAACTCCAAGCAATAACACCGGTCAGCTTCAGGGTGATAAACAACAACAAAAGGAGTGTTGGTAAGCTAGCAGTCATAATCTCCTTTATATTGGACAATAGTCTTCATCAGACGTTACCGCGGGTTCGGGATCTAAATTAGGGTTCTTGGTTAGATATTCTTCGATCTGAGCCATAATTTGATCCTTAAATCGTTTTTGTTTGCCGGGATTACGAAAACCACACATTTCTTTATAAACACCAGTTCTTTCGTTTTTCTTAGATGGCATTGATATCCAACGATTTTCACCTTTCTGGAAGATTAAGATGTCAATAAATTCCAAGTCTGTACCTGGAATGTAAGCATCACATGTCGCCAAGATATCGCCCTTGTATAGCGGTTTTACATTACATATTTCAATTGCATTAGCCACGTGTTGCTTCCTGTAGTTTTGGGTTTGATTTGAATAGATTTAGAAATGATCTAAAGATTCCGTCTTTAGGCTCAGGTACCGGTTGAGGTTTCGGCGCGTGTTGCGTAAATACAATCTTAGAGCTTTGAATCTGAGAGGCTTCAGCTTTCTTAAGTTTACGTAATCGTTTCTTCTTTGGTGCTAAAGGTTTTTTAATCTCTTCAGTCATCAGCTCGAAGTAGGCAATAATTGACTCACGAGAGATTTCCAGTTTCTTTCCGTTCTTGACTAGATTGTAACGTAACTTATTCTCTTTAACAGCTTTGTCGATATAGTATCGGGACTTGAAAGCGCCCATCTTGACCAACTGGTCTATTGTATAATTCTTCTTTTTTATAACGCTTTCTATCTGCAAAAAGTTCATTTTCCTCCTTAAAGGGTTTTGTTTTTTCTTCTTGATTCTCCGGAAAACTCGAATATCTGACCTGTTTTCAGGCGGTCAGATAGTGCTTCTCCGCAGTAATCTATAATTTTATCATCTTTCAAGTTTGTAGTGATGACTGTACCTCGTTTCTTCCACTGCATTCGAGTATTGATCAAGTCCATGAAAAAACTCATGAATGCGGGGCTAATCTCGCCTGTACCAAAATCGTCTATCACCAACAACTCAACAGTCTCAACCTTGTTTATATAACCTGTAACTCGGTCAGACTTAAACGTTTCCATCCATGAATTAAACATCTGCTTTTGAGTTGTAAATATGCAAGATAAATTTTTACGAGTGAATTTTTCGCACAGTGCCATAGCCGAATAAGTCTTGCCTGTTCCGGCGGCTCCTTCCATCAAAATAATCCCTTTTGGAGCCTCAATCCACTTTTTCATGTAGTCGATTTTTCCGGCTGATTGATTGATGGACTCAAAGCTCACATCCGCATTGTCATCACCGATACCGTTTAATTCGCAGAATTTAGGCCATAGAATCGCACAACCACGACTGGTTGATGTGATGGTACCGCCCTTCTGGTAAACGCTCATGTTGGTCTCGCAAAGACCGTTTGCGCAAATCCAGACTTTATTCATGTTTATTGAACCGTCCATAACCGGCGTGTAATGGTCAGATCCATTGCATATCGTACACCTAAGCTCGGTTGACATAGTTGGCTTCTCTAGAGCTTTCCAACCTCCCAATACCGCAATTTTGTGGACTATCTTCCCTTCGGATTGTGCAGGTAAACTGTTTTTTGCAATCTCACTAACTAGTTTCATAAAGCATTCTTCCTCATATCTTTAAGTGCTTGAGCGGCTCTTTCTTGGTTAGAGCTAGGAGCAAATCTACGTTCTTTTTGCTTCAATTTAGGTTTTAAGATCATTTTCTCTTCAAGTTGGTCAAACTTTGATCGTAAGTATTTGGCTATGTTAGGCTTAAACATGTGAGGTCGCCAAAAGTCATCAGACAATGCCCAACGCAATACATCGAGGATTTTTTGTCTATCTCGCTTGTCGATTCGGATCATCAAGTCTAGCTCGGTATACAGTGGATTTAGATTAGCCGGAACTGCATAACTCAGCTTTTCTCGAACTAACTCTTCGAGTAAATCATGAGCAAGTTGCTTAATCTCGGTATCAAAGTCTTTTGAAATTTTCTTCTCAGAAGCTTTAGCTTCGTTCTTTTCGCTCGCTTCGTTTTTCGGAATTTGAGGAGGTATAGGAGGAGTATTATTATTTTGTATAGTTTCTTTTGTATAGGTTTTCTTTTGTGGGTGTACTGAGTTCCCTACCCCGTAGTGTACTGAGTTCCCTACCCCTAGTGTACTCAGTTCACTACCCCCCCCCATACAGTTCACATCTATCTCGTATTGATTGGCGGCATCATCCCCATCTGAAGTTTTAGATTTGATCTTTGTTACAAGACCATGTTCGATCAAAGCCTCTATGTTTTTGCTTATTCCTTTTCTTGACAAGCCTGTCATCTTTTCGATTTGAGAAATGGAAATGCGATCGTTGGTTTTATGCCATCCGTAAGTTTTTCTGGCGATGCACATCAAAACCTTGAATTCTGCCGGAGTAAGTATGTTCATCCAATAATCAAACAGAATGTTTGGGATAGAAGAAGTGTTGGGAATATAATTAGACATGAAGATGCCTTGGGTTAAGTGTATTATTATTAATCGTTTGGAAATTTTCGTTGATCATTTGAAATTCAGCCTTGCGCGTAAATCGGCAAGGTGATAAATTGAAGTTACTACAGTTCGAATTTATCGGCCTTGCCGAGCAAACCCAAGATCTAAAAGTCTTGGGTTTTTTGTTTTCCTTCACTATAGTCTTTTTTTTTATATCTAGTAAAGTAAAATTATCCGAAATATGTTGTGCCAAAATGATACCATGTGTTAAGTTATGAGTATTCCCAAGTCCGTGGACTTGTGTTTAGTGGGTGTCACGCTTTTAGTGTGATGCCCATTGTGTTTTCAGAAGCCCAGTGTAAATCTCTGAACAGGCAATATGAATCGGATTCGTGGTTATCAGGTCTAAGCTGACGTCCATTGACTCTTAGAAAGACACCGCCGGGATGATCCATCGAACTTACAAAGCCAGTCTTCTCTAGATAACGAAAATTCATACGATATTCCGGCACTAGCCATTCTCTCAATCGTAGATAGCCATTCTGTTTTGTAAACGATGCACATAAATTCACCCATATATCGGCACTCTGCTTGTTGCGTTTTTCGATAGCTTGGTAACATTTAGAACAACAAACTACTGTCATCATTCGGTCACCATCTGTTTTAAGTATTTAGTAATTAGCACTTTATGAACCACTTTTTTTTTATCATGGACATAAACACACCTTACTTTGTATAGTAGGAACGTATATTATTATTGATCAGGGTTTTGGGACCTTCGGTGATCAAACATAAAGCCCGGTTTTCTGCCGGGCTTTTCTTTTTATACAACATATCTCTTTATTCCAATACTACTTTTTTGAAAATTATTACCCCTTGACATGATATAGCATTGTTATCGCTTTAGAAATATATTAAAAATTTTTTGAAAATATTTTTGCATCATATCGAAAATACTTCTTCCATCTTGGTCTAGCATTTGGTATACAAACAATATGACACAAAAGAAATATATTAGTAACACATTAGAAGATATATTGATAAAGGTACACATCGCGATACCAATAATCTTTCTGACAATAGCCCTAGGAGTTTATATATGGACACGATTGTAGCAAAAGAGCCGTTACCAAAATTTCCTGTGGTTTGTTTGATTATAATCATAGGGGTTTTAACTTGGTTCGTAGTGACACAATAGATTCAAAAGACTCGGAAGAGCCAAAGTATACAAGAGTAACAGAAATATTATATCCGTTTAGCGGTCTACAAACAATTCCAGAGCATATTGTGATGAATGCGGCTGAGCGAGGAACCAAAGTACACAACATCTGCGAATCAATCATGAAAGGCCTCGGAGATTGGGGTGTAGATGAAGAAACCAAGCCCTACGTGGATTCATTCAACAAATGGTGGTCACTCGGTCATAAAGTTCTAAGTATTGAACAACGATTTTTTTGTTCAGAATTGATGATCACTGGTCAAGTGGATATGATATTAGAGACCGATAACGGGGCTGTGATTCTGGATCTCAAAACTTCAAGCAAACCCTCCAAGACATGGCCCTTGCAGGGATCTGCTTACGCTTATATGGCTAAACAAGCTGGATACGACATAAAAGGAATTCATTTTCTGCATTTATCGCGCCTAGGAAATGAACCTACATTGCATGTGTATGATGATCAATTCGAGTTATTTAAGAAATGTCGAGATGTATATAAACACTTTTTTGAGAAACCAAATGGAAGAAAAATCACAAGAATACGACCTGAAGAACCCTCCAAAAATGTCGCGTGATATCGCTTGGGATGGATGGGATAATCACGAAATATGGAAAACAGAAAAACAAGAGAATATAGAATGGAACAATCAAATGCACTTGTTGTACAACCAGTAGGGTCAACCTCTGGAATGCCTACACAACAAGAATTACAAGTATATCAGGCATGGGCAGATAACGCTGTAGACTCTCAAATGTAT